>OJRD01000010.1_pt1 | contig 228641 bp, 199 predicted proteins | sample 1599051 | NCBI WGS metagenome assembly OJRD01 (sample SAMN03922523, study PRJEB24848) | human gut metagenome | isolation source: stool sample | host: Homo sapiens | place: Germany | collected 2010-02 | reverse complement strand
GACGTTTCTTTTCCATCATCTTGAGCTTACCCGGAAAGAATTCAGGGTCAGCGAAGTCATCCATCATATGCCAGCGTTTCACGTTGTTGCGGGCATAGCAATATGTACACCCCACTGTGCAGCCAATGACGATATTCATGTTCTGAATCTGCTCTTTGATACAAATACTCATGACTTCTGCCACTCCTCAAGATTCTTTCTGATGCGGTCGAGGCATTCCTCAAACTGGGTAATTTCTTCCTCTGAAAAACCTTTGTAGTAAATACTGCCCATCTCATCAGATACAGAATCGTACTCGCCCTTTAAGGCATGTGCTTTCTCAGTCAGAAACAGGAGCGTTTTCCTTTTGTCCGTTTCAGACTGAACACGGCTTATCAGCCCTTGATTTTCCATTCTTTCCAGCATCGTAGTAAGAGATGTTATCGCTAATCCGCATTTAGTCGAGAGTGACCTGATTGAAATACCATCCTTCTGCCACAGCACATAAAGAATACGCCCTTGAGCTCCATTAAACGCATCAATATTTTTTTCGCTGAGAATTTTTTCAAAAATCCGGTCTCCAAGTTGTTTTATTTTGGTGACAAGAAATCCGCCATTTGTTTTCATGCAAAAGCTCCTATATAGTAGTTTATTAAAAACATACTATATAGGAGTTTTATTGTCAAGAGTTTATATGTCTTAATAGGTAAATTCCGTTTTTTTCAATTCTCCAAACTGGAATTGTCTTACTTCTTGTCATTGAAGTAGATGATAAAAGCACCCATTACTGCAATAGCAATGAGCAATCCAAACTCAACCCAATTACCTAAAAGTTCAAGTCCTACGACCATACCTAAATAACCAACAATCAATGTAACGATTGCTGCCAAAATCGCTTTGCCCATATAATCACACTCCTTTGTCAAATTCCGAGTTATCAATTTGAACAGGGATGTTCAGTTCCGCTCGAATCCAAGATAACGGGTACCCTGAAAACTCAGCTTACCGATGTCGCCCTCCACAAGCATTCCGTAGTCCGAACCACTTACGGTAAATTCCATGCGGTCGCCGCTCTCCACCTGAAAAGTCACATAGTACGATGTAAATGTGCTAGTGTCGTATCCGTGCGCACCGGACATATCTCCGGCATTGGCACTGCTGGAATGCGAAACATCGGTGCGCTTTGCTACCACTGTTGCCGGAACGGTAAGCCGCGGCGAGTGGTTGTTTTTGTTCCATGTGCGGAGATTTGAAATTAGAGCAAAGAAAAACATTCCAATAAAAAGCAGGAACAGGATTGGGAAAATGAAGCTGAATATAGCGTCAAACCATCCAAAAAACATTTTACTCCTCCAAAATTTCTTCCAGCAGGTTCTTTACGTCCTCCAGAAAGGATTCTTCTCCGATGGTATTCACTTTGAAAAACACTGCCTGACTGCCGCCCGCCGTAATCGCAGACAGCCGGATGGGGCTGTCCCCATTCTGGAACATGGTCAACGTCAGGCTCAGGCGGTTGCCGCCCATCATGCTGTACCGTTCAAACACACGAACGCTGCACCGGGCATTGCCCTCTTTGAAGTCGCTGCCCGCTTCCAGATTGGCCGACCAGCTGCTGTCCGGAATTTCCTGTTCCAGCTTCCGAAGCAGTTTGTCAAAATTCTTGTTTCGGATGGTCTTTTCAAAGATTGCCATAATGGTTCCTCCGTTATGCCAACGAAATTCGGTTCCTTTATCTGGAATACGAGCGAAGCTGCCGAAAAATTGCAGAGAAACTCCTCTCAATAACCGAACGCCAGTGCGCCGCCATCCACGGCAAAATCCTGTCCGGTGATGTAAGCCGCGCCATCGCCCACCAGAAATTCGGCCATCTTGCCCAAATCGCGGGTGTCACCGTAGGCGTGCAGCGGCATCCGGTTCAGAATTTTCTGCTCCCGGGCTGCGTCCACTACCTGCTCGTTCATTTTGCTGCGGAACCACCCCGGCGCAATGCTGTTGACGGTGATGTTGTCCTGCGCCCACTCCACGGCCAGAGCGCGGGTCATCGCCAGCACAGCGCCCTTGCTGGCACAGTACGGCACCACCTCGCTGAAGCCCAGATGGGCGCTCATGCTGGTGATGTTGATGATGCGGCCCTTGTCCGCACTTTTCTTCAGATAGGGGTAACAAATCACACTCATCTGGAACAGGTATTTGACATTCACATTCATGATATTGTCAAACTGCTCCATGGGAAAATCCTCGGCCCGGCATTTATAGCTGACACCTGCGTTGTTTACCAGAAAATCCAGACAGCCGTTATGCTTTGCGGCCAGCTCCGCCACCAGTGTTTTCATGGCTTCTGCATTTCCGATGTCCCCCTGCAGATGGACAACGCCCGGTGCACTTTCACCTACACCCTCTTTGGGCTTGCCGGTGCGGCTGATGACATAAACTGTCGCGCCGGCCTGAGCCAGCACATTTGCGATCTGGAAACCGATCCCGCTGCTGCCGCCGGTCACGATACCGGTCTTTCCCTTCAAACCTGCCATAAAAAGCACCTCTTATCTTTTATCTGCGACCTGAAAGCTGTCAGCTTCAGTATATCATACCTTTGCAGGATGCGAAAGCTCTTATGTACGCCGCCCGCAGGCGGCAAAAATCAGTTCATTGGAAATTCCAGCCCTGCAAACTCGGCATCCGTCAGCCGTTTCAGCTTTTCAATGACCTGCTCTGACAGTTCCCGCAAAGCAGTTTCATCCGGCATAAGGAGTATCTCATGGCCAAAACTGCCGACACCATTGCCATCTATTCCCGCAAATCCCGCTACACCGGCAAGGGCGAAAGTATCGGAAATCAGATCGACCTCTGCCGCGAATATATCCGCACTCACTACGGCGATGCCGCCGCGGAACATGCCGTTGTCTTTGAGGACGAGGGCTTTTCCGGCGGCAACCTGAACCGCCCGGACTTCAAAAAGATGATGACTGCGGCCAAGGAACGGAAATTCAAGGCCATTGTGGTCTACCGTCTGGACCGTATCAGCCGCAACATCAGCGACTTTTCCAGCCTGATTGAAGAACTGGAGCGGGAGACCATTTTTGACGGTGTGCCTGCCCGACGTCAGGAAAAAGGGCAAGCCCTCCTTCATAAATTATAGTAACAATTTATGATGCTTTGGGGAGGGGCTCGCCATGTTTTTATCTCTTTTGCAGTTTTTTGCCACAAAGTTTCTGTTTCTTGCGCTTCATCTGGAAAGCGGCAGCTTTCCCCGCCCGCTCAGCCCGCAGGAGGAGATCAAGACCTTTTCCGCTTTGCGGGAGGGCGACCCGTCCGCCCGGGAAAAGCTCATCCGTCATAACCTGCGCCTCGTGGCCCACATCGCCAAAAAATACTACGCTCTCCCCGGTGAGCAGGACGATTTGATCTCCATCGGCACCATCGGCCTGATGAAGGCCGTGGACACCTTCGACTCCACCCGCCGGGCCAGATTTTCGACTTACGCCAGCCGATGCATTGAGAATGAGCTTCGGATGCACTTCCGGCGGGAGCGGAAAAACGCCCCCACCCTCTCGCTCCAAGAAACGCTGGAAGCCGGAAAAGAGGATTCCGCCCTCACCCTCGCCGATGTGCTGCAGGATGGCTTCTGCATGGAGGAGAGCTGCGAAAGGCAGGAGGATGCCCAGCGCCTCCGCCGCCTCATCGAGGGCCTGCCCGCCCGGGAGCGGAAGCTTCTATTATTAAGGTATGGTCTGGCGGGACAGCCGCCGCTGACCCAGCTGGAAACGGCAAAGCTGCTCCAGATCAGCCGGAGCTATGTTTCCCGCCTTGAGACCCATGCACTGGAGCTTTTGCGGGCCGGCTGGGAGCAGAACTGACTCCCTCTTGCATTCCTCCCTGAACTGTGGTACAATATTAGAGCACACGAACCGTGTGTCTTGTCGGACAGCGCCTGCTGCGTGGTTCGGCATACGGATGTGGGTCCTGTACGATGGAGCCGCAGTGAACCAGGTCAGGTGGGGAACCAAGCAGCCTTAAGCGGCGCGCCCCGTGCGTTTCAGTCAGCCTGCATCCGTATGCCGAGTTACGCAAGGCGGGGGTCAAACCCCGTCAGCGCTGTCCGATTTTTTATTATCGACAGGAGGGGATCGCCGATGTATCGCGCATTATACCGCAAATGGAGACCTCAGCGGTTCGAGGACGTCGTCGCACAGCGCGGCATCGTCACAGCACTGCGCAATCAGGTGGCGTCGGGCCGCGTGGGCCATGCCTACCTCTTTACCGGCGTGCGCGGCACCGGCAAGACCACCTGCGCCAAGATCTTTGCCAAGGCGGTCAACTGCCTCCATCCCAAGGACGGCGACCCCTGCGGCGAGTGCGAGATCTGCAAAGGCATCGACAACGGCAGTATCCTCGATGTGGTGGAAATGGACGCTGCCTCCAACAACGGTGTGGACGACATCCGCGACCTGCGGGACGAGACAGCCTATACCCCCAGCGCCTGCCATTATAAGGTATACATCATCGATGAGGTGCACATGCTGTCCACAGCGGCCTTCAACGCCCTGCTGAAGACGCTGGAAGAGCCGCCTGCCCACGTTATCTTCATCCTCGCCACGACGGAGATCCAGAAAGTTCCGGCCACCATCCTCTCCCGCTGCCAGCGGTACGACTTCACCCGCATCGGGCCGGAGGACATCGCACAGCGGGTCGAGTACATTGCCGGGCAGGAGGGGCTGGAACTGACCACCGACGGCGCAGAGCTGATCTCTCGATTGGCCGACGGTGCCATGCGCGACGCCCTCTCCATCCTTGACACCTGCGCCGGCGTCACGGCAAAGATCGACGCCGATGTGGTCCGCCGGATGGCTGGCGTCACCGACCGGAGCTACCTGTTCCGTATCTCGGATGCGCTGGAAGCGCAGGACGGCGCGGCTGCTCTGGCCCAACTGGCCGCGCTGCGGCAGCAGTCGGTGGATGTGAAGCGTCTGACCGAAGAGCTGATTGCCCACTACCGCGCTCTGATGCTGGCGGCTCTGCCCGGCGGGCAGAGCCTGCTGTCCGGCGTCTCGCCCGAGGAGGAAGCGCAGTACCTCGAAAAAGGGCCTCAGCTGGGCCAGCGGGAGGCCGTCCGGGCCATCCGCACGCTGGGCAACGCCCTCGAGCACATGACCCGGGGCAGCGACCAGCGCATCGAGCTGGAGCTGGCCCTCTTCACCCTCTCTGAGCCGCCGCAGGCCGCCCCCGCAGCAGCAGGATCCGTGCAGGCTGCGGCTCCTGCCGCACCGGTCGTCCGGCCCTTTGTCTCGGCCCCGGCACAACCCGCGCCGCAGCCCTTTGTGAGTACGCCCGTGACGCCCCCGCCTGCCGTGCAGGAGCCTCTCCCTGCGCCCGCCGCAGAACCGACGTCTGCACCGGAAGAGCCAGCGGTCTCCCCCGCTTCGGTTCTCGAGGAACCGGCTCCCGCGCCTGTAGAAGAAGAGCTTCCGCCCCCGCCCGACGAGCCGCCGGTGGCAGAGAGCGCTCCCCTGCCGTGGGATGAACCGGCCGCGCCGGTCACAGCACCCCTCCCGGAGGAAACGCCCGCTGAGGCTTCTGCTCCCACAGCACCGGCTCCGGAATACACCGCCGACCCGGCCCTCAGCCGACCCCGAAAGGTGGCCGCAGAGGGCATCAACCCCTTCGAGCAGTGGAGCGAGGTCGTCAAGCTCTTACAGGAGAAGGACCCTATGCTCCACAGCTACCTGCGCAAGTCGAAGGCTTACTTCGACGGCACCCGGGTGCTCATCGACGGCGGCAAGACCTTCCGGGACTTCATCCGGGTGAACAAGGACAGTCAGCGCCTCATCAAAAAGCTCATCGCGCAGGTGTCGGGCGTCGCGGTGCCCATCGGCCCCTACGAACCCCGCACCGCCGCGAAGCACACCTCCAACGCCGAGCAGTCCCTCCACGCACTGGAAAAGCTGGGCCTTGAGGTGAGCATCGAGGACAGCACGAAAAAGAAGCGATAAAATGGCTTGCCCTCTCAGTTACCTAACGGTGACAGCTCTCCCAAAGGGAGAGCCAAAAGCGAAACCGCAAGGCAAAGCCCCTCCCTTTGGGAGAGGTGGCCGCGAAGCGGACGGAGAGGGCGAGGCCGCTAAAAATAAAACGAACAAACAAGGAGAACACAAACTATGAAAGCAAGAATGCCCGCAGGATTTGGCCGCCCCGATATGAACGCCCTGATGCGTCAGGCTCAGAAGATGCAGGATGACATGAAGGCCAAGCAGGCCGAGCTGGAAGCTGCCGAGTACACCGGCAGCGCCTCCGGCGAGATGGTCACGGTCCGGATGAACGGCAAGCACGAGATCCTCGGCATCACCATCAAGCCCGAGGCCGTTGACCCCGACGACATCGAGATGCTGGAAGATCTGGTGGCCGCAGCTGTCAACGCTACCGTCAAGCAGGTGGACGAGACCGCCGAGGCCGAGATGGGCAAGCTGACCGGCGGCCTGAACATCCCCGGCCTCTAAGCGGGAGGGATACGCATGGGTTACACCGCAGCGCCGCTGGAAAAGCTCATCGAGCAGTTCAGCCAGTTTCCGGGCATCGGCCGCAAGGGCGCGACCCGGATGGCCTATCAGGTGCTGAGCATGTCGGACGCCGACGCCACGGCGCTGGCCGAGGCCATCCAGAACGCCCACACCCGGCTCCACCGCTGCCGCGTCTGCCAAAACTACACCGAGGCGGAGCTTTGCCCCATCTGCTCCAGCGCCAAGCGGGACCGCTCCACCATCTGTGTGGTGGAGACCCCCCGCGACGTGCAGGCCTTTGAGCGCACCCGGGAGTATCACGGCCTCTACCACGTCCTCCACGGCCTCATCAGCCCGATGGACGGCATCGGTGCCGAGCAGCTCTCGGTGAAAGAGCTTCTGGCCCGGCTGGGCAGCGGCGAGGTGAAGGAGGTCATCATGGCCATGAATCCCACCGTCGAGGGGGAGGCTACCGCCATGTATCTGGCCAAGCTCATCAAGCCCCTCGGCATCAAGACGACCCGTTTGGCCTACGGCCTGCCCGTGGGCGGCAGCCTCGAGTATACCGATGAGACGACGCTTTACCGCGCCCTCTCCGGCCGCGACGAGCTGTAACAGGCGGATTTTAGAGAACATTAACAGACTCTTCAAAAATCGCTCTTGAAAATCCAGCAAAATGTGATATAATGACAGGACAGTAAGAAGTCAAGGAAAGGAGGCGCGCTTCATGGCACCTACCAAGGAACGTCCGGCGACCAAAACCATCGCCACAAACCGCGAGGCGCGCCACGAGTACTTCGTGCTCGAAGCGCTGGAGACCGGCGTTGAACTGAAGGGCACCGAGGTCAAGAGCCTGCGTGCGGGCGGCGTCAACCTGAAGGACAGCTGGGTCGATATTGAGGACGGCGAGCTTCTGGTCAAGGGGATGCATATCACTCCCTACGACCACGGCAACATCTTCAATCAGGATCCTCTGCGGGTGCGGCGGCTGCTGGCCCACAAGACCGAGATCCGGCGGCTGCACCAGCAGTGCAAACTGCAGGGCTACACCCTTGTTCCCCTCTCCCTCTACTTCAAGCATGGCCGTGTCAAGATGGAGGTCGGCCTGTGCAAGGGCAAAAAGCTCTACGACAAGCGTGCCGATGCCGCAAAGCGTGACGCCAAACGCTCCATCGACCGGGCTGTGAAGTCCAACGGCAAATTCTACTAGATCTCTTTCAGGCAGCATTCCTGCCCAGAAAACCAAGCTTTCTGCGCATGGCGACATGCGCTTTATGGGGGCGTAAAGGTTTCGACGGGGGGAGCGAGGCCTGGGCAGCGGGTAGCAGTGGGGGAACTGCTCTAAACTCCTCCAAAAAATTAACTGACAACAATAATTATCAGTTGCTCGCAGCCTGAGTGCTGCGCGTTCCGCCCACTCTTGTGTCGTGTGGGGCCGGGGCGTCCTTTAGACACAGCACCTGAACGGACCTAAGCTTTGCGGACCGGCAGGAACTCATGAAGCTACTGAAGCGTTAGCCTGACGATCGGCGTGACGCGGAGGGAATGTTGTAGATCGCCTGCACCCGGAGACACCTACGCTGAACTCTTTTCGGACATGGGTTCGACTCCCATCGCCTCCACCAAACAAGAGCCAGACGAACCCTGTATTTTCGTACTGCGCTCTGCCAACAGAAAAGAGCCTCGCTGTTTTGCAGTGAGGCTCTTTTTCTTTTTATACTATATCATTATCCCATGAAGTCGAGCAATACGTCGATGTCCTGACTGATGGCACGGAGATAGTCGGCACCGCCGCGTCGGCCTTCGTAATTCCGGACACGACTGCTCATCTCGGTCAGGAGTTCTGACTTCCGCACCAGAACAGGGTCCCCGATCCATTCATCTCTCTCGATAAAGGCTTCCAGCTGCTCGTATTCCTTTACGATACGAATGTTGGACAGGTTCTCCGGGAGGGTACGGGTATCGAACCAATCCGGCTGCGCGGAAAATTCCAGAGGCGGCAGCGGATCCAACGGCTCATCGGCGTCCCACACATAGGGATGCCGGTCATCTTCTTCCGCCGTTTTCTTGAATCGTCCTACCCGCCCTTCGGCCTTGCCAACCGTCTCATAGTGGTTGAACAACGCCTCGGCGTCGTAGCCGTAAAGCTCGTAGGCGTCCGAATAGCGGTCGGCATAGTCCTTGTACTGGAACGTCTCTACGCTCTCCGTTCCCGGGGTAATGTCGTTCCAGATGCTCACCGCCGCCGCATGGATGGTGGGCAGAGCCGCTGTCATCGTCAGGGCCAGAACCCCCGATGCAGCCGCCGCAATGAATTTTCTTCTCATGATAAGACCTCCTTTTTTATAAGCGGTTCATCCCGGAAGCGAGAATCTCCGCACATTTACATGATTATTCCACACGTTGGAGCAGTCCTCAAAGATCTTATGCTGTATCCGACCCCGGATGGTATTGCCGCTGACCTCGCTGGTGCTGGCGATGCCGTGCCCGAGGGAAACTTCCAGCGTATTGTCCTTCAGGGCGCTGAGCCGATAGCTGATGCGCCGCCCATCGTCGCCGCTCAGGACAATACGGCTGTTCTGGATGACTGTGCTGCCGTCGGCGCGGCCATTGCCCTGCGCCAGCATGGGATTCGCGCTCTTTCTGATGTCATGCCCGGCCACATCGTCCGGCTGGTTCAGGGTGATGTCGCAGTTGTCCACGACGGCATGGGTCTTGTCGCCCACCATATGGAAGATGACCTCGCAGCGGTCCGCCCAAATGGTGCAGTGCTCCATCCGCACATCGGTGATGCCGCTCTGCCCCAGTGTGATGAACCACACCGGACGGTTGCCTGCCGCCAGACTCTCCTCCGTCTCTGTCTCATAAAAGCCACAGCCCGAGAGGACGACCTCCCGCACAGCGCCGCCCCAGCCCCAGACGGCTAAGACCTCGTCTGCACCGGACTTGTAAAAATCACAGTCCTCAAAACGGATATTCCGGCTCTCTGCCTGATCCGTCCAGTTGCGCACCCAGATGCCGCCTGCCGTGCCGCCCGTCAGCTGGCGGAATACGCAGCCCTCGAAGCGGATGTTCTCATTGACCCCGTACAGGTCGGCAGCGCCCCGGCACCAGTCGTTGGGCTGGCAGTCGAAGGTACAGTCCACAACTTCCACATTGCAGGCGCGCATCACCCAGAACAGGCAGTTGCTTTGGCAGCTGTCCGCCGCCCGGAAGGTGACGTTTTCCAGCCGGATGTCGTGTGCTCGGTCCTCATTGGACCTTCCGATGATGCCGACGGCCGGACGGTCCTGCCCCAGCGTCTCATACTGGATGTCGCTGAGCAGAACAGCCCCATTGCCCCGGATGGTCAAGCCGCTGGGCAGCTCAAGCTGGGAGGAAAAGCGGTAGACCGCCCCCTCCGTCAGCTCGAGGGGCAGACCGGCGGCGCTGGCACACTGCATCGCGGACTCCAACGCCTGCTGGTCGTCTGCCCTGCCATCGCCCCTCGCCCCGAACTGTTCCGGCGTGATGCTGCCGCTTTCCGGGCTTGCTGTGCTGCTCTGGACGGTGGAGGCGGCCGCAGCCTGCACCAAGGCTGCGGCCATCCTTTCGTTTTTCTGTGTACCGCCGCACAGAAGCAGCACCGCTGCGAGGCCAAGGGACAAAGCCTTTCTTCTCACCTTCGATTTTTTCTCCTTATCTGGGGAATACTCTTTCCTTTATTTTATCATAAACCGGGTCGGATGTACAGCAAAAGGGCCGCTGCCCGCGAGATGCGGCAGCGGCCCTTTCGGAAATTTTCAGTTCATCCGTGCGTCAGCTCAGGACTGGCAGGCGGTGATGAGGCTCATCTTGTAGACCTCGTCGGCGTTGCAGCCACGGGACAGGTCATTGATGGGAGCATTCAGGCCCTGCAGGATGGGGCCGTAGGCAGCGTAGCCGCCCAGACGCTGTGCGATCTTATAGCCGATGTTGCCGGCCTCGATGCAGGGGAAGATGAAGGTGTTGGCCTGACCAGCGACCTTGCTGCCCTTGCACTTGACCTGTGCGACCTCGGGAGCAACGGCTGCGTCGAACTGCAGCTCGCCGTCCACAGCCAGCTCGGGATCCATCTCCTGAGCCTTGATGACAGCGTCGTGGCTCAGAGCGACGGTGCCGCCCTTGCCGGAGCCCTTGGTGGAGAAGCTCAGGACAGCGACCTTCGGGTCGATGCCGAACAGCTTTGCGGTCTTAGCGGTCTCAACAGCGACCTCAGCCAGCTTGGCGGCAGCAGTGACCTTGACCTCGCCGGTCGCCTTATCGACGGTATCGGTGTAGTCGATGTTGACGGCGCAGTCGCCCATGGCGATGCGCTTCAGGCCCTCTTCGCCGCAGTCACGGTCCAGAATGAAGCAGGAGCTGACCAGATGAGCGCCCTTCTTGGTCTTGACCAGCTGCAGAGCGGGACGGATGGTATCGGCGGTAGAGTAGGTGGCGCCGCCCAGCAGGCAGTCTGCCTTGCCCATCTTGACCAGCATGGTGCCGAAGTAGTTGGACTTCTTCAGCAGGGCTGTGCACTCCTCTGCGCTCTGCTTGCCCTTGCGCAGCTCGACCATCGTATTGACCATCTCATCGAAACCGGCGTAGTTCTCCGGGTCGATGATCTCAGCAGCGGAAATATCAAAGTTGCCCGCAGCGGCAGCAGCCTTGCACTCTGCCTCGTTGCCGACCATGACGACCTTCAGCACGCCCTCAGCCAGCAGCTTGCTTGCGGCCTCCAGGATGCGGGGGTCATTGCCCTCAGTGAAAACGATCGTCTTGGGGTTTGCCTTCAGCTGGGCTACCAGGGGTGCAAACATATCAGCCATTATTGATTACCTCCGAAATTACTTTGCAATTATTCCCGGGCACCACAGGTGTGCCCTTCCTTTTTATTCTAGCACAGAGTCAGAAAACTTCAAGACAAATCTTGAATTTTGTGGTATATTTTAAAGAAGAAATCCGGCGATAATTTGTTAAGAAAATGTCATTTAATTAATAGGAGAATACTGCGCTTATGGATTGGGAAACATTGAAAACCGACTGCCTCGCCTGCCAGCGCTGCCCGCTGCACACCACCCGCCGCAGCGTCGTGTTCGGGCAGGGTGTGGAGAACGCCGAGGTCTTGTTCGTGGGCGAAGGCCCCGGCCAGAGCGAGGACGAGCAGGGCCTGCCCTTCGTGGGCCGCAGCGGCCAGCTGCTGGACAAATACCTCTTCGCCATCGACCTCGACCGCACCTCCAACTGCTACATCGCCAACATCGTCAAATGCCGCCCGCCCCAGAACCGCGACCCTCTGCCCGCCGAGAGCGAGGCCTGTATGCCGTGGCTGCGGGAGCAGTTCCGCCTGCTGCGGCCCAAGATCGTGGTCTGTCTGGGCCGCATCGCTGCCCAGCGGATGATCCGCCCCGACTTCTCGGTGACGAAGGAGCACGGCACCTTCATCGAGAAAAACGGCATCCTCTTCATGGGCACCTTCCATCCCGCTGCCCTTCTCCGCCAGCCTCAGAACAAGCCCGAGGCCTTCGGCGACTTCGTGGCGCTGCGGGATAAGATCGGCGAGGTGTGTGTGCATACCTACTGATTAAGCCTCTCCCTCACTTTTTCCTCCCCTTTTGCATACCCTAAGACAAAAGTGAGGTGTTAAGATATGAGTGCTGTACGCAGCGATTCGATCGATTTCTTCTTAGGGACCACCACCCCCGCCGGGTTCAAAGGGTATTTTGAGCCTCTGCGGCGGGAACCGGGGATGCAGATGTATCTCATCAAAAGCGGGCCGGGCTGCGGCAAATCGACTCTGATGAAGCGGCTGGCCCTCAAGGCCGAACAGAAGGGCGAACCCATCCAGCGCATCCACTGCGCCAGCGACCCCGACAGTCTGGATGGCGTCATCTTCCTCGACAAGCGTGCTGCCATCGTGGACGCCACTGCGCCCCACGTTCTGGAGCCGGATGCCCCGGGCGCAGAAGAGCAGGTGGTGAGCCTGTACCACACGCTGGACGCCGACGCCCTCCGCGCCCACGCCGATGAGGTAAAGCACCTCTTTGCCCAGAATGCCGCCCTCCGCAGCCGGGCCGCACGGTATATCGCCTCGGCAGGAAGCCTGCTGCTGGACAGCCGCCGGGCCGAGGCCTGCAGCGCCAACTTCGAAAAGGTGCGCCGGTACGTCAAGCGGCTCTGTACCCGGCTCCTCCCCCGCCTGCCCGACGGAGCCGAGGCCGGCGAGGAGCTGCGGCTGCTGTCGGCCATCACCCCCAAAGGCCCGGTGTTCTACCGGGGGACGGTGCAGGCGCTGGCCGACCGGTATGTGGTCTTCCACGACGACTGCGGGGCCGTCTCCCGGCTGCTGCTGGAGCTTATCCGGGCCGAGGCGCTGGCCCGGGGCTACCACATCATCACCTGCCCCTGCGCCATGCATCCCGAGGACAAGATCGACCATCTCTTCATCCCGGCCCTCCGGCTGGCTTTCCTCACCGACAACCGGTGGCATCCCGTCCAGCTGCCCGGTGTGCAGGCCGTCCGGTGCACCCGCTTCGTGGACCGGGAGAATCTGGCGGGCTACCGCGCCCGTCTCCGCTTCAACGAGCGGGCCGCCGCCGAGCTTCTTGAGCAGGCTGCCGACCTGATGGCGCAGGCCAAGGCCTGTCATGATGAGCTTGAGACCTACTACCGCGCCGCCGTAGACTTCGACCGGGTGGACGCAGCCGCCGTCCAATGCGCCGAGATGCTGGGGCTGGAGTAGTTTAATAATAAATAAAAGGAAGTGACCCCTATGCCCGCGTTTCGTCTGCCTGTCCGTCAGCTGGTGGAATTTCTGCTCCGCACCGGCAGCATCGACAGTCGCTTCACCGGCTTTGACCGCGCCAACGAGGGCGCGCGCATCCACCGCAGGCTGCAAAAGGCGGCGGGCGAGGGCTATGCCGCCGAAGTTTTCCTCTCCGGTGAGCGGGAAGTGTCGGGCATCACCTTCACCATCGAGGGGCGGGCTGACGGCATCTTTTCCGACGAGGCAGGGGTGACGGTCATCGACGAGATCAAGACCACCGCCGTCCCTGCCGATGCCATCACTGAGGACATGAACCCCTGCCACTGGGCACAGGGGATGGTCTACGGGGCGCTCTATGGCCGTCAGCAGAGGCTGGACCGGCTGGACGTCCGACTCACATACTATCAGATCGATACCGATGAGGTCTTCCGCTTCCTGCGGCATTTCACCCTCGGGGAGCTGGAAGCCTTCCTGCAAGACCTTCTCGGGCAGTACGCCCCTTGGGCGCAGCGCCAGCTGGCGTGGAAGGAGCGCCGGAGCGAGAGCCTCTCGGCGCTGGCCTTCCCTTTTCCGGCCTATCGGCCCGGGCAGCGGGCGCTGGCAGGCGAGGTCTACCGCGCCTGCACCGCCGCCCCCTCGAAGGCGGGCGTCCGGCTCTTCTGTCAGGCCCCCACCGGCATCGGCAAGACCATGAGCGTTCTCTTCCCCGCTCTGCGGGCCATCGGCACCGGCTGCGGCGAGAAGCTGTTCTACCTCACGGCCCGCAATACCACGCAGTCTGCCGCCGAGGACGCCGTGGCGCGGCTGCGGGCGGCTGCCCCGGGGCTGGCGCTCCGGAGCGTGACCCTGACGGCCAAGGAGAAGGTCTGCCTCCACCCGGACGCCGAGGGCCATCCCGCCTGCCTGCCCGAGCTTTGCCCCTACGCCAACGGCTACTACGACCGGGTGAACACCGCCCTGCAAGCCCTTCTGGACGAGGGCAGCGGCTGCTTCGACCGGGCCGCGCTGGCCGATGCTGCGCGGCAGTTCACGGTCTGCCCCTTCGAGCTAGGGCTGGACCTGAGCGAGTGGTGTGACGTCATCATCGGGGATTACAACTACCTCTTCGACCCAGTGGTGCACCTGCGGCGGTTCTTTGACAGCGCGGGCGACTGGCTCTTCCTCGTGGATGAGGCCCACAACCTGCCCGAGCGTGCCCGCGCCATGTACTCCGCCCGCTTTTGCAAGAGCAGCCTTACCGAGGCCAAGCGCGCCCTCGGCCGGGGCAGGAGTGCTCTTAAAACGGCCCTCACCAAGGCCGACAAAGCCTTTCTGGAGGGCCGGAAAGCCGTCTGTGCTCTCGCGCCCCGGCGGGGCAGCGCTGCCCCCGGAGAGGACGGCAGCGGCCAGACCTCTCTTCTGGAACAGGCGGAGACGCCCACGCTCGCGCTGCCTGCCGCCGACTACGCGCAGGACGGCACGGTGTTCTGCAAAGAGCTTCCCTCGGCCCTGCTGGCCCCTCTGCGGGCGCTGACGTCCCCTTTGCAGGACTGGCTGGAGGACGACTCCGACGACGCCGAGGGCCACACAGCTCTTCTGAACCTCTATTTCGAGGTTCAGGATGTCCTGCGGGCAGCGGAGCGGTACGATGAGCACTTTGCCACCCAGCTCACCGCCCGGGGCAGCGAGCTGGAACTGCAGCTGCTCTGTCTCGACCCCTCCCCCTTCGTGGACGCAAGCCTCTCGACGGGGCGGGCCGCAGCCCTGTTCAGCGCTACCCTGACGCCGCCGGGCTACTATCGCACCGTCCTCGGCTGCCCCGAGGCCCGGGCCGTGGCTTTGGAAAGCCCCTTTCCTCCTGAGAATCTCGGGCTTTACTGCCTGCCCTCCATCTCCACACGCTACCGCCAGCGGGAGGCCAGCATCCGGCCCATCTCGGACGCCCTCGCGGCGCTGGCCTCCGGCCGGAGGGGCAACTATCTGGCCTTTTTCCCCAGCTATGCCTATCTGCGTCAGGTGTGGGAGGACTTCACCGCCCGCTACCCCGGCATCGACACACTGGTGCAGGAGAGCGGGCTGGACGACGCCGGGCGGGCGGCCTTTCTCGGGCGGTTCTCACCCTGTCCGGAAAAGACGCTGCTGGGCTTCGGGGTCATGGGAGGCATCTTCGGTGAGGGGGTGGACCTCACAGGCGACCGGCTCATCGGCTGTGCCATCGTGGGCGTGGGCCTGCCGCAGGTCAGCCCCCGGCAGGAGATGCTCCGCCGCTATTACGACGCCCAGAACGGTGCAGGCTTCGACTATGCCTACCGCTGGCCCGGAATGAACAAGGTCCTTCAGGCCGCCGGGCGGGTCATCCGGACACAGGAAGATAAAGGCGTTGTGCTGCTCTTGGACAACCGCTTTGCCCAGAGCGAATATGCCCGCCTTTTCCCGAAGCATTGGCGGCAGCTGGAGTATCTGCGGGATACGGAGGACTTAAAGAAGAAACTGGAAGCTTTTTGGAAGGATTAAACCTCTCCGTCACGCCTACGGCGTGCCACAGCCCGGGTTGCGGCTCCCAGCGTCTGCTTCGCTGTCGCTTGCACCCTGCTGGCCGCTGCCCCAACAGCTCCTTCCTGTTTCCGCCACTGGCGGCGGTCGTCGCCGTTGCCTACCGAGGGGAGGCTTTGGCATACCGTAAAGCTTCGCCTCTTCGCCAGAGGCTCCCCTACAAGGGGAGCTGGCGCGAAGCGCCTGAGAGGTTGGACGAAGGACGGCCTAACCGTGATCCGCCAAAACAAAAAAGAGGCAGACGCCCTTCGTCTGCCTCTTTTTTCCATCATATCATCGTCTTGTTTTTGCCGTTTTCTTCCGTATGATGTCCCACGAGGGCATCTGCCCGCGCAGGGTATCCCATGCGGTCATCTGGGTCTGTGTCTGGGCGCGGAGGCCCTTGAAGGCCTCGTCGAGGTACTGCATCTCAGCCACGGCGTGCATCGCGTGGTCGGAGACGCAGAGACGGCCCAGCGGGGTCTTGCAGATGGCCAGCAGCACGGCGTCCATCTTCCGGCGTCCGGGAGTCCCGGCGCGGTAGCAGTCGGTGTTCTCCTTGTCGTCCACCGGGATGTGCGCGGCCTTGAGCATCTCGCAGCCCTCCCACGCGGCATCGAGGACCAGCTCCCGCTGCTCCTTGGTGGCCTTGGAGAGGTCGCCCTTGCAGGCGTAGCAAAGATAACAGGCCGGCAGGATGAGGGCGATGTGGCACTTGAGCCATGCGTCCATGTCGCTGACAAAGTTCAGCTTGTACTTTGCGCCCTCGAAGGCAGTCTTGAGGCGGTAGCGGAAGACACCCGAAAGGGGGGCTGTGGCCCCGCCGACGGTCATATCCACGCCGACATGGGCGCTGACCACCTTATCCACATCCCGGTGTCCGCCGCTGCTCTGAAAACCGAACGCGACCTTGTCCGCCGGGCGCTGCATGGCCTGCATGACCTCCACCGCGTGGGGGTCGTTGCCCACAAAGACGAAGTACTCGCTCTTATTCTGCTTGAGGATGGGCAGCACATCGGGCAGCTGCCCGGCCTGCACCGCCACAAAAACGAGGTCGTAGCAATCGTCCGGGGCCAGCGTGTCGATGGTCGTCACCCGGTCCACCGTGGTGCGGCACTGCGCCCAGTGGCGGATCACGAGGCCCCTTTGGTCGAGCCTTTCCTTCCACTCACCCCGCGCCAGCATAGTGACGACGTTCTTCTTGTTCTGCAGCAGACGGTGGGCCAGTTCACAGCCCTGCACCCCTGCACCATAGACCAGTATCCTCATCTCTGCCTGCCTCCTTTCACAGGCCCCCTCCCGGGGCCGGAAGTCCTCAGTGCTTCAAAAACGAGAAGAAACCCTTTTTCTCGTAGGGCTTTTCCTCCGCGCCAGTCACCGTGTAGCCGGTGGCTGCGATGGCAGCCTTCAGGGCTTCGATGTCCAGCGGCTGGGCCGAGACGATGACCGTCTCGCCCTTGGTGTGGGAAGAAGCGACCTTCTCCACCTGCGCGGTCTTGCGCACCACATCGTTGATGTGGCTCTCGCACATCCCGCACATCATCCCGTTCACTTTCAGCGTCGTCTGCACCATTGGTCCGTACCTCCTGCTCCTAGATCGCGCCCACCGGGCGTTTTTCATTTTCATCATACCACACTGGTATGCTAATTGCAAGTGCCTGCGGACAGACCGCCGCTCACAGTACACGGGTGTGGTATATTTCTCCCGTATCTACGTCTTTCCAATAAAATACGCCGTCCTCCAGCGTCATGTAGCTGTGGGGACTGTTTTCCTTCGGGATGCTCAGGGAGCCGGGGTTGAGGTAGACGTTTCCCTGCCCGAACTCCGTCCACGCCGGGACATGAGTGTGGCCGTGGAGCAGGATGTCCCCCTCGGCCAGCGGCGGCAGGTTCTTTAAGTTATAGATATGCCCGTGGGTGGCGTAGATGAGCTTTTCGCCCGCCGGGAGGACGCAGTAATCCGCCAGTACCGGAAAGTCCAGCACCATCTGATCCACCTCGGCATCGCAGTTGCCTCGGACACAGCAGAGCCTGTTCTTCAGGCTGTTCAACATCGGGATGACCTCCTTGGGCGCATAGTCCCGGGGCAGGTCGTTCCGGGGGCCGTGATAGAGCAGATCCCCCAGCAGGAGCAGCCGCCCGGCCCCCTCCCGCTCGAAAGCCTCCACCATCCTTTTACCATAGTACGCCGACCCGTGCAGGTCGGATGCGATCATCCATTTCATTCCGTTCCCTCCGTTCTCGTTTGGCTCCATTGTACCACGAAATGGACGCTTGAGAAGTCTTTTGTGAAAAGTCATACTTTTGACTTGACAATCTCTCCGTTTCGTGGTATCCTATCGCAGGCTGGTCGGAAGGCTGCTTTTCCGGTTTTCCTTCCGGCCCGCGTCCCGGTGCTGTCCGGCGGCGTCCCGTAGCGCCGCTGTCGTCGATGCACCGTATTTCTTTGCACCCTCTTCATAAAACCCGTGTGGATTTTTACAGCATAGATCTTGCTACTTTTCGCCACACAATGGCCCGCTTCAAAGCCGCCGTTGTGTGGCTTTTCTTGTGCGGAATTTTCAGGAAAGGAAGCTTTTACCCCCTATGAACGATACCTTTATGAAGACAAAGCCCGTCTTCCCGCTCCTCGTGTCCATGGCCCTGCCCAACGTCATCTCCATGCTGGTGAACTCGCTGTACAACATCGTGGACAGCCTCTTCGTGGCCCAGATCAATGAGCAGGCCATGACGGCCCTCTCCCTCGTGTTCCCCATCCAGAACTTCGTGAACGCTGTCGCCATCGGCTTCGGCGTGGGCATCAACGCCCTTGTCGCCCTCTACCGGGGCGCAGGCGACCATGACAAGGCCGATGCAGCCGCCACCCACGGCATGGCCCTCTCGGTGCTCCACGGCCTCCTGTGCACCCTGCTGGCCACGGCCATCATGCCCGGCTTCCTCGCCCGGTTTACCGCCGACAGCACCATCGTCTCGATGGGCGTCACCTATTCCGCCATCGTCTTCTTCTTTGCCATCGTGAACATGGCCAGCCTCGCCTTCGAGAAGATCTTTCAGGCTGTGGGCCGGATGAAGCTCACCATGCTCGCCCTCATCTCGGGCTGCGTGTGCAATATCCTGCTGGACCCCATCCTCATCTTCGGCCTCGGCCCGGTGCCCGCGCTGGGCATCGCCGGTGCGGCGCTGGCCACCGGCATCGGTCAGACCGTCACCCTCGTCCTCTACCTCGTGGTATACTGCACCACTGCATCGCCCGTCCGCCTGCGCCGGAAGGCCCTGCGGCCCGACGCCTCGCTGGAAGGACGCCTCTATGCCATCGGCGTGCCTGCTATCCTGAATCTGGCTCTGCCCTCCCTGCTGGTCACCTTCCTGAACGACCTGCTGGCCGCCTTCTCCGAGAGCTATGTGGTGGTGCTGGGCATCTACTACAAGCTCCAGACCTTCCTTTACCTGCCCGTCAGCGGCATCGTACAGGGGATGCGCCCCCTCATCAGCTACAACTACGGCGCGAAAGAGCACGCCCGGGTAGCGAAGCTCTACCAGCTCACCCTCGGCATGAGCACCGTCATCATGGCAGCGGGCACGGTCATCTGCATGGCTGCCTCCGCGCCCCTCATCGGCCTCTTCTCCTCGAACCCCGAGACCATCGCCATCGGCCAGACGGCCCTGCGCATCATCTGCCTCGGCTTCGTGGTGTCCTCGGTGTCCACCACCTCCTCCGGCGCGCTGGAAGGTCTGGGCAAGGGCATGGCCTCGCTGGTCATCTCCCTCTGCCGCTACATCCTCTTCATCATGCCGCTGGCGTGGCTGCTCTGCCGCCAGCTCGGCCCCACCGGCGTCTGGCACGCTTTCTGGGCCACCGAGGTGCTGTCGGCCATCATCGCGTTCGCGGTGTATCGGAGGGGCGTAAAAAAAGAATAACCTCTCCGTCATCGCTGACGCGATGCCAAGGCCTCTAGCGAAGCAGCCTGAGAGGTTGTACGAAGATGAACTCCTGAATACAAACGCACCTCAATGCCCATATCGGCATCGGGGTGCGTTTTTCTATCGTTATTTATCCTCCGGCACCAGCGCACAGACCAGCCGCACCATCCACGGCAGGAGGGGCAGCCAGAGCAGGGCGCAGCAGACGTTGAAGAGGGTGTGGGCGTTGGCGATCTGCCGGGAAATGACCTCCAGCTCCGGGCCTTTGGGGGAGACCAGCTCCACCAGCCGGACGAACCCGGGCAGCAGCGCCGCCGCCAGCAGGCTCCCGGTGAGATTGAAGCAGCTGTGGGCCAGCGCAGCCCGGGCGGCGTCCCTGCCCTGCCCGATGCAGGCCAGCAGAGCTGTGACCGTAGTGCCGATGTTGTCCCCCAGCAGAACGGGCACCGCCCCGGCGAGGCCCAGCACGCTGTGGATGCCGTCCGGCCCGGCCTGCCGGGCCACATTCTGCAGGAGGGCGATGGTGGCCGAGCTGCTCTGCACCACCATCGTCATGCCCAGCCCCAGCAGGATGCCCAGCAGCGGCGACTCCTTCACCCGGGTCATCCACCCAAGAAAAACTTCCTGCCCCGCGAGGGGCTGCAAGGCCCGGCCCAAAATGCCGATGCCCTCGAAGAGCAGCCCAAAGGAGAATACCGCCTCTCCCACGGCCTGCCAGCGGGCCTTACGGGCCGCGAAATCGATGACGAAGCCCGCAAACAGCACCGGATACACCAGCTGCTGGGCGTCGAAGGCGATGAGCTGGGCCGTCATGGTCGTGCCGATGTTGATGCCGTAGATGACGGCCACAGCCCGGGGCAGCTCCAGCAGTCCGGCGCTGACGAAGCCAATGACCATGACCGTCGCCGCCGAGCTGCTCTGGAGCACCGCCGTCACGGCCAGCCCGGTAAGCACCCCCAGCAGCGGTGTGGCCGTCAGCCGGGCCAGCAGCCGCTTCATGGCGTCGCCTGCCGCCCGCTGTAAGGCACGGCTCATCCGGTCCATCCCGTAGAGGAACATCGCCAGCCCGCCGAACAGCGCGAAAAGCATCTCCGTCCCCTGCACCATCCGCACACCCCCTTGTCCCTCAGTGTATGAGAGATGTCCCACGGGGATGCGAAAAGACCTTCTCGCCCACGCGCAGCAGGGTTGCTATTTCATCAGTCCCATCGTCCATGCCCGGACCAGCAGGCCCAGCAGAACGACAGCCAGCAGCACCACCGTGAGGGCACGGCTCTGGGTGCGCTGACGTTTTTTGCGGCGGGCCGTGGCCGGGCGGCTGCGGCCTGTCTTCCCGGAGGTGTTCCGGCTGCGGCCGGACGTTCCCCGGGATGCCGTGCGGCCTCCGCTGCTCTGGCGCTTCCGGGCAGGGGCATCGGCCCGCGGCGTCTGAGACTTCGGGCGGCGGGGCGGCTCGTCCCCGGCCTTTTTCTGCGGCTCGATGGTCTCCGAAGCGCCGCAGCGGGCCAGAAAGTCCTCTGCCATCCGGTAATATTTCTCAAGGTCGCCGGTGGTCAGGGCCGTGCCCTCATATCCCACCTCCAGCTCCTCCACGGCCTCGTTGAACCGGAGGGCTGCCTGTGCGGCAGCGGTCTTGTCGGAAGCGTGCGCGGCCTCGTTGCGGGCCATCCGCACCGCATTGCAGGCGCGGCGGGCCGCTGCCGGGCGGGGCGTATCCCCCAGCAGGTCCAATGGACGGGCGGCGTCCTTCTCCGGGTCCAGCAGGACGCGCATACAGAGGGTGGTATCCATCTGCTGCCAGCTGGTGCGGCCGCTCAGCTCGGGCAGACGCTCGTAGTAGTCCGGGCTTTCCTTCTGGCGCTGGGCCAGATGCTTCAGCAGAGCGTCCACGCTGTGGGCACCGGGCTTCTGCTCCCAGTGCCAGCGCAGCAGCTTCCGGCTGATGTCGTCGCAGGCCGCTTTGATCTCGAATGCGGCTTGCAAAGCTTCGTCAGGCATAACTTTACTTCTCCTTGCTAAACCTCTCCGTCACGCCTACGGCGTGCCACCTCCCCTACCGAGGGGAGGCCTTGGCATACCGGAAAGCTTTTCCTCTTCGCCAGAGGCTCCCCTCGGTAGGGGAGCTGTCGAGCGAAGCGAGACTGAGAGGTTATCCCTAAAACAACGGCGGAGGAAGCCTCTGCCTCCTCCGCCGTACAGCGATCTACATTACGAACTGGGAATACACGAAGCCCCACAGGGCGATGCCTGCACACACGATGGCGGTGATGGGCGGCACCCAGCGGATGAGCGTCTCCGCGATGCTGTCGCGGGCGTCCTCCTCTTCGTAGTCGTCCTCCTCATCCAGCGGCTGGGCCTGTACACGGGACGGCGGCGCGATGTGGGCCGAAGGCATCACACGGGTGCCGTACTTCTCCGCGTTCTCGTCCGATGCAAAGGCTGCCGGGCGCACCGGCTCAGGCTGACGGGGCAGGACGCGGGTCGCCTCCTGCTCCGGGGCGCTGGACATCACTCGGGTGGCCTCCGGTGCCGCAGGCGCAAAGCTGGGCGCAGAGCGCACCTCCGGGCGGGGCGGGATGATGCGGGTAGCCTCCTCCTGCGCCGCACCCATGATGCGGGTCGGCTCTTCGGCAGGGGCGGCGGATGCCGTCGGCTGGGCCGCAGGCTGCGGCGCGGGCTGACGCACCGGCTCTTCCGGCTGAAGCAGGGTGTTCAGCGCGTTTTGCAGCAGGATGCGGTCGCTGCCGCACTCGGAGCAGTAGACGGTGTCCTCCTCCTTCGGGTGGAAGGCACCGCAGGCGCAGTACCAGCCATTCTCAAAGACCTGCGGCATGAACTTCATGCCGGTGCGGTTCATTCGGGCCTCGAGGGCTTTCTGCATCTCGGGACTCAGGCGGCGGGGGGCCGGCAGGCGCACCCGCTTGATGCTCTCGAGGTGGACGACCTTCTTGCCGCTGTAGACGTTCTGCAATGTAACGTCCACGCTGGTGATGGCTTTCTGGGTGACAAAAACGGCTTCGTCCATACCGAAGCTCTCGCCCGGCTTGGCAGCGAGGTCGCGGTACTCGAAGGCATCCTCGCAGAGGATGACGCCATCCACGCCCTTGCACTTGAAATGGATCTCCAGCGCCGTCAGAGTCACACGGGAAATGTTCTTAAAGGTCAGACAGACCGCGTGCTCGCCGCTGACTTCGCCCTTGAGCAGCTCCACGCAGACGAACTGCACCGGGCTGCCCGGGGTATAGTAGTTGGCCCGGGTCCGTGCGACCGGTTCAAAATTTTCCTCCACAGGACTCTCCCCTTTCTCGGTTTACTCGGCTGCTTCGCCCTCATCCGGCGTCCCGGGGGCTGCCTGCGGGGCAGCATCCACCGGCTCGGCAGCTTCGGCAGGCTCAGCAGGTTCTGCGGCCTCAGCCTGCTCCACAGGCTGGACGGTCGGCTCGGCCTCGGCGGGCTTTGCGTCCGGGTCCTCACGCGGGGGCAGGGTCTCGCCTGCTATCACGGCGTTGAACTCCTTCTCGTTCAGCTTCTCGCGCTCCATCAGAGCCTGTGCCAGCGCATGGAGCTGGTCGATGTGCTCGGTGAGGGTGCGGCGGCAGGTCTCGTAGGCCTCGTCGATGATGTCCCGCATCTCGCTGTCGATCTCGGCAGCGGTGGTCTCGCTGTAGCCCTTGCCCTGACCAAAATCGCGGCCAAGGAAGGTCTCCTCCTGCGAGGTGCCGTAGACCACAGGGCCGAGGCGCTCGGAGAAGCCGTACTTGGTGATCATCTGGCGGGCGATGTTCGTGGCCTGCTGCAGGTCATTGGACGCACCGGTGGAGATGTCGTCGAGGATGAGCTGCTCGGCCACGCGGCCGCCCAGACTGGACACAATATCCTCGAACATCTCGCCCTTGGTGACGTAGCTGCGGTCCTTTTCGGGCAGATACATGGTGTAGCCGCCTGCCTGACCGCGGGGGATGATGGTGATCTCATGCACACGGGGGTGGTGCTTGCAGTAGAAGCCCGCCACCGCGTGGCCCGCCTCATGGTAGGCAGTGAGCTTTTTCTCCTCGGGGGTGACGACCCGGCTCTTTTTCTCCGGGCCGGCCATGACCTTCATAGATGCCTCCTCGATGTCCTCCATCGTAATGGCCTTGCGGCTGCGGCGTGCAGCCAGCAGAGCGGCCTCGTTGACGAGGTTCTCGAGGTCAGCGCCTGCAAAGCCCGCGGTGCGCTGTGCGATGACCCGCAGCGAGACATCCGGGGCGAGGGGCTTGTTCTTGGTGTGGACCTTGAGGATCTCCTCACGGCCTTTGACGTCGGGCAGGCCAACGTAGACCTGACGGTCGAAGCGGCCCGGACGGAGCAGGGCCTTGTCCAGAATGTCGGCGCGGTTGGTGGCAGCCATGACGATGACGCCGTCGTTGGCCTCGAAGCCATCCATCTCCACCAGCAGCTGGTTCAGCGTCTGCTCACGTTCATCGTGGCCGCCGCCGAGGCCGGCACCGCGCTGACGGCCCACTGCGTCGATCTCATCAATGAAGATGATGCATGGCATCGTCTTTTTTGCCTTGTCGAAGAGGTCGCGCACGCGGGATGCGCCCACGCCGACGTACATCTCGACGAAGTCCGAACCGGAGATGGAGTAGAAGGGCACGCCGGCCTCACCGGCACAGGCGCGGGCCAGCAGGGTCTTGCCGGTGCCCGGAGGGCCGACGAGCAGCACGCCATGGGGGATGCGTGCGCCCAGAGAGTTGAACTTGTCGGGACTCTTCAGGAACTCCACGACCTCTTTCAGCTCTTCCTTCTCTTCGTCCTCACCGGCCACATCGGCAAAGGTGGCCGTCTTCTTGTTCTCGTGCTCGTCCTTTACCTTGGCCTTGCCGACATTCATGATGCCGCCGCCACCGCCGACGCCGCCCCGCATCATGGAGAAGAGCAGGAAGCCAGTGCAGCCCAGCATCCCCAGATAGAAGATGATCTCCATCCATGGGATGGTCTCCTTGAGGGAGGTGTAGTCGTAGGTCATGGGCGCGTCGGGGTTCGCCGCGTCGTAGGACTCGATATATTTCTCCACGTTCTCGATGAAAACGTAGGCGTAGGGCAGCTTATAGCGGACGGTAACAGTGCCGTCGTCCTCCTGTACCGCGCCGGTGGACTCCGACGAGGTGGAGAACATCCCGCTCAGCAGGCCGCCGGTGGCCTGCGTGGTGCTCTGGGTGGAGGAGACGTCCGGCAGGGGCAGGTCGCCCTCCTTCAGGTTCAGGGTGATGACGCTAGTGTTGCGGTCCAGCGTGAAGGCCGTGACCTGATTGTGCTCAAAATAATGGACGACGGTGGAGTAGCTCATGGTCGAGCCGCTGGTGCTGCCCGAGCCGCTGCCCATCACCGACCAGACCATCAGCACAGCGGCCAGCGCCAGTGCAAGGATGAGCGGATTGATACGAGGTCTTTTAGGTTGCAAAAGGAATCAACTCCAGTTCTGGTTTTATTTCTTACTTTTCGTAGACGCAGGGCTTGAGCACACCGATGTAGGGCAGGTTGCGGTACTTTTCATCGTAGTCGAGGCCATAGCCCACCACGAACTCGTCCGGCACAGCGAAGCCCTCGTAGTCCGGGGCGATGTCCGCCTTGCGGCGGCTGGGCTTGTCGAGGATGGTGCAGATCTTCACCGAGTTCGGGTTGCGCATCTTGAGCATGGGCACAAGGTTGGACAGGGTGATGCCGGTGTCGAGGATGTCCTCTACGATGAGCACATCCTTGCCGGACAGGTCGCCGTCCAGGTCTTTGATGATCTTGACGAGACCGGTGCTGGTGGTGTTGCCGCCGCCGTAGCTGGACACCACCATAAAGTCGATGTTGCACGGGATGGTCACAGCCCGCATCAGGTCGGCCATAAAGACCACCGACCCCTTGAGGATGGAGACGAGGACGAGGTTCTTGCCCTCGTAGTCCCTGCTGATCTGAGCGCCCAGCTCTGCTACCTTTGCTTTCAGTTCCTCTTCCGAGACGAGGACCTTCATAATATCATCATGCATGGTCATGATTCGATTCCTCCCAATTTTCCAGTTTCACTTGCAGCAGCCGCTCTGTGTCCGGCCCGGGGGCAAGCCCATCGGCAAAACCCTCGCCGCAGACCCACAGCACCTGCTTTCCTGCCGCCAGCAGCGGCAGGGTGTCCCGTTCCCGGGGCGGGATACCCGCCTCGTTCATCCATTTGCGCAGCTCCCGGTCTGTTCCCCGCCCAGCCGGGCGGAAGCGGTCGCCCGGCTGACGGCAGCGCAGCCGCAGAGCAGGACATATCAAGTTTATTTTAGCATAATCTGCCTGATTTTTTAAGTCTTTTTTATGAACGACCTGTGTTTTTTCTTCAAAACAGGCCGAAACCACCCGAATCTGCAGCGTTCCGCCCCCGGGCAGCGGGTAATCGCCGCCCTCGGGCAGGGATACTGCACGCTCCGGAACATCTGCTTTTTCCCCCTGCGGGCGGATGTTGTTGTCGCTTTCCTCCCGCCAGAGCAGCCCTTCCCGTCCACAGAAGCGGACGTTGTCGGTGAGCTGCACCGCGCCGCTGCCCCTCTCCACGAGAGCCGCCAGCAGCCGGATATACTTTTCCTCCGCGTCCCGCACCGGCTCCACGAGGCGGTGGAGGGCCGTGTCGAGGATGAGAGGGTCGGCCTGTCGCAGAGCTGTCAGCCGCCACACCGGCTGTCCGGTGCGCAGGGCGCACCTTGCCCCGCCGGGCAGGCGCTTCGGGTCTGTCACCCGGGCCGAGGCCAGCAGGCTTTCCGCCTGCCGGGCGAAGTATTCGTCCGCCCGGGCGGCCTTCTCGCAGAAGCGGGCCAGATTGCGCTCGGCGGCGCGGTTGGCTGCGCAAAGGGCAGGCAGCGCGCCGTGGCGCAGGCGGTTGCGGGCGTAGTCGTCGGCCTCGTTGGTCTCGTCTGTCACCCACGTCTCCCCGCAGGCGCGGCAAACGGCCTCGGTGTCGGCCCGGGTCAGGCAGAGCAGGGGCCGCAGGTAGCCCGGCCGGCTGGGCCGGATGCCCGCCGCACCGTGGAGGCCCGTTCCCCGGGCCAGCCGGAACAGCAGCGTCTCGGCCTGATCACTTCCAGTATGGGCCGTTGCGACGGCGTCTATCCCCTCTGCCAGCAGCCGCCCGAAGCAGGCGTACCGCAGACGGCGCGCCCAGTCCTCTCCGGCCTGCGGCCTGCCCACCTCTGCTTCCAGCTCAGCGGCATGGAAGACCCGCAGTGGCAGACCCAGCCGGGCGCAGGCCTCCCGGACGAAGGCCTCGTCCCGGTCGGCTGTCTCCCCCCGCAGGCCGTGGTTGACATGGCAGACCGTGAGTGTGATGCCGTTTTCCTCGGCCAGTGGGCGCATGAGGCAGAGCAGCGCCATGCTGTCCGCCCCGCCCGAGACGGCCAGCGCGATCTGCCGCCTGCCCTCCAGCAGCCCCTCCCGGGCGCAGAAGCCGCGCACCGTCTGCAAAATTTTTTCGCACGTCATCAGCGCTTGAAGTCCACGTCCATGAACCGGGTGTGGGCGCCATCCCAGCCCAGCGGCACCGTGCTGGTCTCGCCATGACGGTTCTTTGCCACGATGCACTCGGCGGTGTCCGCATCCACCTCCGCGCCATCGGGGTTCTGGCTGGCGTAGTAGGAGTCGCGGTAGAGGAAAAGGACGCAGTCTGCGTCCTGCTCGATGGAGCCAGAGTCACGCAGGTCGGACAGTTGGGGGCGGTGGCTGGAGTTGTTGCCCTGCTTTTCCACGGCACGGGACAGCTGGCTCAGGGCGATGATGGGGACGTTCATCTCTTTGGCCATGATCTTGAGGTTTCGGGTGATGGAGCTGATCTCCTGCACGCGGTTCTCGCTGCGCTGGCCGCTGGTCATCAGCTGCAGGTAGTCGATGACGATGAGGCCCACGTTGGGGCGGGCGGGGTCCTGATTGACCCGGCGGATCTTCGCCTTCATCTCGGTGATGGTGATGCCCGAGGTATCATCCATATAGATGGGGGCGTCGTGGAGCTTTTCGGTGGCGAGGGCCAGATACTCCCAGTCCTCAGCCCGGAGCGCGCCGGTGCGGAAGGCCTGACTGTCGATGCCCGCCTCCGCCGATAGGATGCGGTTGGTCAGCTGCTCCTTGGTCATTTCGAGGCTGAAGATAGCCACCGGCACCTTCTGCTGCATGGCGACGCGGGTAGCGATGTTCAGCGCAAAGCTGGTCTTGCCCATGCCGGGGCGGGCGGCGAGGATGATGAGGTCGCCGCGGCCGAGGCCGGTGAGGACGGTATCCAGCAGGCGGAAGCCGGTAGGGATGCCCTTGTACTTGTCGGCGTCGGGGCCGCTGATCTTCTGAAGATTGGTCAGCGTCTCCACCATGCTGGAAGAAAGGGGCGTCAATGCACTGGAATCCCGGCCTGAGCGTATCTCATAGATGCGCTGCTCGGCGTTTTCCAGCAGGAGGTCGGCGTCCGGCTCGTCCCCGGCGTCCTGTAAGATGTCCTTCGCCACCCCCATGAGCTGGCGCACCAGATACTTTTCCTGCACGATCTGGGCGTAAGCCTTGACGTTGGAGATACTGGGCACTGTCTCGGCCAGACCGGTCAGGTAGACCTTCGCCTCGTCGGCGCTGGGGAAGACGCCGTCTGAAATGACGGCGTCCAGCAGGGTCACGAAGTCGATGGTCTGGTCGCTGGTGAAGAGCCGCAGCATCTCGGAGTAGATCTGCGCATTCTGGCGGGTATAGAACATCTCGGGCCGGATGATCTCCACCAGATCGGTCAGGGTCTCCGGCTTGAGCAGCACTGCGCCCAGCACGCTCTGCTCTGCCTGCATGTTATAGGGCAGGTTGATGCCCACGCTCTCGAGGTTGAGTTCGTTGTAATGTCGTTCGTTCGGCATGGCTGTTATCCTTCTGAATCGTTATCGTGTCCGTAAAGCCAAAAAGCGCCCCCTGCCGAGAGGGGGCGCAGAGAACGGCTGGATCAGGCCTGCTCCACTTCGACCTGAACTTTAAAGGAAGCGGTGACACCGACATAAAGGCGGACCTTGCCGTTGAAGACGCCCGCGTCCTTGATGTCCTTGGTCTCCAGCTCGATCTTCTTCTTGTCGATGGGCGAACCGGCCAGCTGGGCCAGAGCCTCAGCCACTTCCTTGCCGGTGACTTTGCCGTGCAGACGGCCGGATGCGCCGCCCTTGGCCTTGATGACCACCGTCTTGCCCTCGAGCTTTGCGGCCACAGCCTGTGCAGCGGCCACATTCTCTGCCTCGTGGAAGTCTGCGGCGGCCTCCTTGCCCCGGGCGATATTCACCGCGCTGGCGTCGGCCACAGCGGCCAGCTTGCGCGGGAACAGAAAGTTGCGGGCGTAGCCGTCGGAGACCTCGTGGATCTCGTCCTTCTTGCCGATGCCCTTGACGTCCTGCTTCAGAATCACTTTCATGATAGTATCCCTCACTTCCCGCCGGGATATTCCCGGCGAAGATTTCTATGGTTAGTATACAGCAATCGGGCTGTTCCGTCAACGCCTGCTAAAGGCTCTCCCTTTGGGAGAGCTGGCGAGCGAAGCGAGACTGAGAGGGCAAGCCCGTTGCGACAGTGCCGGTGCGCGGAGATAGGCAAACTCTTTGTCAGAGCGATACTATCGCCGTGCCTGCACTTCTCCGCCAGCATCCTTGCCCTCTCCGTCACCTACGGTGACACCTCTCCCAAAGGGAGAGGCTTTTTACGTTATGCCAGCTCTTTGCCCACGACATCCAAGGCCACCTCGATGACCTTATCCATATCGTAGTACTTATACTCGCCCAGACGTCCGCCGAAGAGGACGCCCGGCTCGGCATCGGCCAGCTTCTTATACTCAGCGTACAAAGCGCCATTTTTATCATCATTCACCGGGTAATACGGCTCGTCGCCGGGCTTCCACTCGGCGCTGTACTCCCGGCTGATGACGGTCTTGGGCTGGGTGCCGAACTCAAAGTGCTTGTGCTCGATGATGCGGGTGTAGGGGGTCTCGGCGTCGGTGTAGTTCACGACGGCGTTGCCCTGATAGTTGTCGGTGTCCAGCGTCTCGGTCTCGAAGCGGACGCTGCGGTACTGCAGCGCACCCAGCCGGTAGCCGAAGTAGGCATCCACCGGGCCGGTGTAGACCACCTTGTCGGCCAGCTTGTCCAGCTCTGCCTTCCCGGCCAGATAATCCACGCCCAGACGCACCTCCACGCCGTCCAGCATCTTCTCCACCATGGCGGTGTAGCCGCCGTTGGGGATGCCCTGATACAGGGCGTTGAAGTAGTTGTCGTCGTAGGTGAAGCGGACGGGCAGACGCTTGATGATAAAGGCGGGCAGCTCGGTGCAGGGGCGGCCCCACTGCTTGCCGGTGTAGCCCTTGATGAGCTTTTCGTAGATGTCGGTACCCACGAGGCTGATGGCCTGCTCTTCGAGGTTCTTCGGCTCGGTGATGCCGGCCTCGGCGCGCTGGGCCTCGATCTTCGCCTTCGCCTCGGCGGGGGTCACGACGCCCCACATCTTGTTGAAGGTGTTCATATTGAAGGGCAGGTTGTAGATCTCGCCGTGGTAGTTGGCCACAGGGCTGTTGGTGTAGCGGTTGAACTCCGCGAACTGGTTCACATACTGCCACACGGCCTTGTTGTTGGTGTGGAAGATGTGGGCACCATAGCGGTGGACATTGATGCCCTCCACCGGCTCGGTGTAGATGTTGCCCGCGATGTGGCCGCGCTTGTCGAGGACGAGGCAGCGCTTGCCCGCCTTCTTGGCCTCGTGGGCGAACACTGCGCCGTACAGGCCGGCGCCGACGATGAGATAATCGTACTGTTTCATCACTGTTTGTCCTTTTTCTTCTGTTCCGGCTCCGACTCGGGGCCGCTCTTCTTCTGCGCCTCCCGGTACTGGTCGATGGCCGTCTGGATGCGGCTGCGGGCCGCCTCCGGGGTGATATGCTTGAGCTGGGCCGCAGCCATGGTCTGATGTCCGCCGCCGCCCAGAGCCTCCATGATGACCTGCACGTTCACCGCGCCGAGGCTCCGGGCCGAGATGTTGACGCCGCCGCCCACCTGCACGGCCACGAAGCTGGCCTCCACGTTCTGGATGGTCAGCAGGTCGTTGGCGGCCTGCGCGATGGCCACGCGGGCCTCGGGGGCCACCTCACCGCTGACGGTGATAGCGCAGCCCCGGTACATCTGGGCTTCCGATACCAGCATGGCCTTGGTGGTGTACTCCACCATGCTCACGTCAAAGAGCTGGCGCACCCGCTCGGTCTCCGCGCCGTAGCGGCGGAGGGCCGCCGCAGCCTCGAAGGTGCGCACGCCGGTGTGGAGGGTGAAGTCCCGGGTGTCCAGCATGATGCCGGAAAGCAGACCCTCGGCCTCGATGCGGTTGGGCTTGTCGTCCCGGTCGCCCACATACTGCAGGAACTCGGTGACAAGCTCACTGGCCGAGGAGGCATACGGCTCGTGACAGACGAGGTCGGCGTTCTCGATGAAGCCGACGCCCTTGCGGTGGTGGTCGATGACAGCCACCTTGCCGCATTTTTCCAGAATTTCGCGGCTCTCCACCAGCCCCAGCTGGTATGTATCCACGATGATGCAGAGCGTTCTCTGGGAGATGATGGGCAGCGCGCCCTTGGGGTCGATGAAATCGTCCTCCTGCCCTGCCGCGACGAGGGCGTTGATGAGGCTCCCGGCGAGGGTAGCATCCCGGCGCACGGCGATAACAGCCGGCACATCGCAGATCTTGCAGATGCGCAGCACGCCCTCCGCCGCGCCGATGGCGTCAAGGTCGCTCATCCGGTGGCCCATGATGACCACATGGTCGGCTTCCTTGATAAGCTTGACCAGCTGGTCGGCCACAATGCGGCTGCGCACCTTGCTGCGCTTCTCCACGCCGTGGCTGACGCCGCCGTAGAAAGTAAAGCCGTCCGGAGTCATCTCCGCAGCCTGATCGCCGCCGCGCCCCTGCGCCATGTCCAGCGCCTGCACGGCCATATCCTGCGCCTCCCGCAGGGTCTTGGCCCCGCGTCCGATGCCGATGGAGATGGAAAGGTTCACGCTGGGGTCAAGGGCGCGGATCTTGTCCAGCACATCATAGCCCCGCTTGGCGAACTGCTCCAGCTGGCGCTCCTCCACCACGGCGATATAGCGGCCGCTGGCCACCCGGCGCAGAAAGCCGGTGCCCCGGCCGATCATATCCTCCAGCACCCGGTTGATGCCCTCCAGCAGACGGGCGCGCTCGCTGTCCAGCATATCGCTGAACACATCGTCGTAGCCGTCTACGAGAAAGACCAGATAGCCCGGGCGGCTGGCCTTGTACTCGGCCTCCACCTTCCGCAGGGCTGTCTCCTCGTTCAGCACGAGGAGGGTCATGCTCTCCGCCTCGCCGGGGACCGTGGAGCTGTGAACGCTCCACGCGCCGTCGGCCAGATTCAGCAGCTGGCCGCCCGCCGTCCGGGATTCCTGTAGGTCGAGGCCGGGCAGCACCTTCTGCACCCGAGGGGTCAGAAGGGATTCTCCCTTCATCAGACGGGTGCGGAACTCGGCGTTGTACCACAGCACCGTCTCCCCCGACAGGAGGGCGGCGGGCTGGCTCAGCGGCTCGAGGCTGAACTGGGTCTTGGATTTTTCAAAGCTGCCGCCGCACACCCAGCGAGCCACCCAGCTGCGCAGCCGGCAGCGGAACAGGACGAACAGGACGCCCCACAGCACCACCAGCACAGCCAGCAGCGGCCAGATGGCCGGGCGCTGTACCAGCAGCACCAGCACCAGAAGGGCGCAGAGCACTGCCAGCGCAGCGGTCAGCATTTCAAGAGTCCACCTTGGTTTTTGTTTCATGAAGTATTATGCCTCCTGCGGGCAGCATCAGACCTCCATCAGGATGGGGAGGATCATGGGGCTGCGCTTGGTGCGGCGGTAGATATAGCTGCTCAGGGCCTCGCGCACGCGGGTCTTGACGCTGTTCCAGTCGCGGACGTGCTCCTCCACGCAGCGGTCGAGGGCCGTCTCCACGATGCTCTGGGCGCCGTCCATCAGGCTCTCGTTCTCCCGCACATAGACGAAGCCACGGCTCACAAGGTCGGGGCCGGCCAGCACCTTGCCGGTCTTGCTGTCCACGGTGGCCACGATGATGACGAGGCCATCCTCGGACAGATGCTTGCGGTCCCGCAGGACGACATTGCCCACATCGCCCACGCCGAGGCCGTCCACCATGACAGCGCCCGCCGTCACCGGCTCGCCCAGCTTCATCTCGTCCTGACTGAGGATGATGTTGGAGCCGTTCTCGGCGATGAGGATGTTGCTGGTGGGGATGCCGAGGCTGGCCGCCGTGATGGCGTGCTTCTTCAGCTGCTTGTATTCGCCGTGGACGGGCAGGAAATACTTGGGCTTGGTCAGGGTGAGCATCAGCTTCTGCTCCTCCTGACAGGCGTGGCCGGAGACGTGGACATCGTACATCCCCTCGTAGATGACCTCAGCGCCCAGCAGGAGCAGGCCGTTGACGATTTTGGTCACGCTCTTCTCGTTGCCGGGGATGGGCTTGGCCGAGATGATGATGAAGTCGCCGGGGCCGACCCGCACCTGACGGTGGCTGCAGGAAGCCATGCGGCTCAGCGCGCTCAGAGGCTCGCCCTGACTGCCGGTGGTCACCAGCACCACCTGCTCGGGCGGATACTGATTGATCTCGTCGATGCTGATGAGGGTGCCCTCCGGGATGTGCATATAGCCCAGCTCCTGCGCCATGGCCGTGTTGTTGACCATGCTGCGGCCGCTGAAGGCCACCTTGCGGCCATCCTCCACGGCGAGGTCGATGATCTGCTGGACGCGGTAGATGTTCGACGCAAAGGAGGCGATGATGATGCGCTTGTTCTGCGCCCGGGCAAAGAGATTGCGGACGCTGGCGGCCACCTTCTGCTCGGTGGCGGTAAAGCCGGGCTTCTCGGCGTTGGTAGAGTCGCTCAGCAGGGCCAGAACGCCCTTCTGGCCGTAATCGGACAGGGTGGCAAGGTCGGTGGGGCCGCAGGCCAGCGGGGTATAATCGATCTTGAAGTCGCCGGTCTGGATGATGGTGCCCGCCGGGCTGTCGATGGCGAAGGCCACGGCGTCCGGGATGGAGTGGTTCACATGGATCGGCTCCACCGTAAAGCAGCCCAGCTTGATCTTCTGCTTGGGGGTGATCTCCACGAACTTGGTCTTGCCCGCAAGGCCGAATTCCTCCAGCTTGTTGCGGATGAGGCCGCAGGTCAGGCGGGTACCGTAGATGGGCAGGTCGAACTTCTGCAGCAGGTAGGGGATGCTGCCGATGTGATCCTCGTGGCCGTGGGTGATGAGCAGACCCTTGATCTTATCCTTGTTCTGCACCACGAAGGTCATGTCGGGGATGACCATATCGACGCCGAACATATCGCTGTCGGGGAAAACAAGGCCGCAGTCCACGATGATCATGTCACCGCAGCACTCGTAGACCGTCATATTCTTGCCCACCTCGCCGAGGCCGCCCAGCGGATAGATATGGATGGGCGTTGCAGCCTCCTTGGGCTGCTGGGGGCGGCGGGGCCGACGGGTGTAGTGAGGCCGGCGGGAAGTGCGGGGCCGCTTTTCGCCGGACACATTGGCCTGAGCCGGGGCGGGTGCGTGATTCTGTTCTTTTGTCTGTGCCATCGAAAACCTCCAAAAATTCAATCAGCAAAGCACAGGCCCATCTGCAAAAGATCGCCTGTCCTGCATTAGGGGAAGCATAAAAACGCATCTGCTTCCGTCGGATGCATCGTATAGAAATTATTTTATCAGTGTGGTTTTCTGCCGCACTGTCTGTTCCGCGGGAAGCCTCTTGCCCATCCAGTCCATCTGTTCGATGCGACCGCGGCGCTTCGGCAGGAACGCTGTGAGCGCACCCTCGGCACGCCCCTATACGCATTTCGTTGCAACAAGTATAGTATTTCTCGCCTCTTTTGTCAATCCAAGCTTGGGCCGGACGGCGGCAAATTATGCCCTGCCCTCTTGACAGACGGGCCAAAATGGCTCTAAATAGAGGTATGAATTTTATTTCAGGAGAAACGCATGAAACAGGTTGAAGTTTACACCGACGGCGCGTGCAGCGGCAATCCCGGCCCCGGCGGCTGGGGCGCAGTGCTGCGCTACCGCTTTAACGGCAAGGTCTACGAGAAGGAGCTGAGCGGCGGCGACGCCTCCACCACCAACAACCGGATGGAGCTGACGGCCTTCATCGAGGCCCTGCGCCAGCTCAAGGAGCCTTGCGAAGTCCGCCTGTGCTCCGACAGCCAGTACGTCATCAATGGGCTGGAAAAGGGCTGGGCCAAGGGCTGGAAGCGCCGGGGCTGGAAGAAATCCGACGGCTCCCCCGCCCTGAACCCCGACCTCTGGGAACAGGCGCTGGAGCAGGAGGCCCGCCACAAGCTCACCTACGTCTGGGTCAAGGGCCACGCAGGCCACCCGGAGAACGAACGCTGCGACCAGCTTGCGGTCGCCCAGAGCCAGGCACATGGCGGGAGACAGGGACGATGAACGATACTTTTCTGCCCGGGAACGGGTTCGACACCTACGAAGAGCAGGACCGGGTCCTGATGGGCCTGAGCGGCAGCGTGCGCAGCGGCGTGGCGGTCCGCATCCTGCAGCAGCAGGGCTTTGCCGTGGCGGCAGCCGTCGTCCGACTGGCCGACACCCCCGAAGAGCACGCCGCCGCAGACGCGGCCAAGGCGCTGGCCAAGAAGCTGGACGTGGAGTGCATCGCCCTCAACGCCGAGGCTCTGGCCGGGCAGGACGTCGATGCCGCCCGCTTCGCCGCCCTGCTCACCGCCGCCGACAAGCTGGGCATCCAGTATGTCGCCTCCGGCCACTATGCCCGGGTAGAGACCGACACACAGGGCGTGAGCCATCTCTTCCCGCCCGAGAGCGGCGCTCCGGACGAGAGCAGCCGCCTCGCAGCCCTTTCTCCCGAAGTGCTGGCCCGCCTCATCCTCCCGCTGGGCGATTTTGCACCCGAGGATGTGGAGGAGATGGCGGAGGATTTTAAGTTGTAAGATTCCTTCTGTTATCGCGCAAAACCTTCCCTCTTCGCCAGAGGCTCCCCTACAAGGGGAGCTGGCGAACGAAGTGAGCCTGAGAGGTTGTATGAAGGAAAGCCTAACTGTAAACCGCAGCTGGACTCAACCTCTCCGTCACGCCTGCGGCGTGACACCTCCCCTACCGAGGGGAGGCCTTGGCATTCCATAAAGTTTCGCCTTTATCCCAGATAGAAGCGTCAAAAAATCCCCCGTACAGCTGCGCCGCACGGGGGATCTCATTTTTTCATCAGTTCTGGGGATGCACGATGTCGCGCCAGTCGAGGTCGCCGCGCTCAAGGCCGTGGATGAGGACTTCCGCAGTGGCGATGTTAGTGGCCAGCGGGATATTGTGCACATCACACAGACGCAGCAGGGTCATCTCGTTCGGCTCGCTGGGCTTTGCATTGATGGGGTCGCGGAAGAACAGCAGCAGATCGACCTCATTGCAGGCGATGCGGGACGCGATCTGCTGATCACCGCCCTGTACACCTGCCAGAAAGCGCTGCACCTGCAGACCGGTGGCTTCGGCGATCATCTTGCCGGTCGTACCGGTGGCCACCAATTTATGCTGGCTCAAAATCCGGCAATATGCCGTACAGAACTGCACCATCAGCTCTTTTTTGGAGTCATGCGCAATCAGTGCAATCGTCATCGGTCAACCTCTCCTTTTCCCATTCCCCTGTCCGGGGCAATCATCTTGCACATATCATAGTATCACAGTTTCCGTCTTTTTACAACTGTTTTTCAGCCAAAAGTCCCAAATTTTCATAACTTTCTGCCAAATCCACGCACCATCGCTCAGGCGGCGGGCTGGTCTGCGGGGGCGTCGCCGTTTTCCACGATCTCCGGCGCGTCCTGCCCGTCCACGGTTGCGTCCGAAGCGCTGTCTGCCTCCGGCTCTTCCACGGTCAGGGTCCCCTCCTTCAGGGCGGCGTAGGCGTTGAAGATGTCAGCCACAAGGTTGCCTGCGCGGGCACCGCCGCCGCCGTACTCGATGACGATGCCCAGCGCGATCTCGGCGTCCTCCGCCGGGCCGTAGGCGATCATCGTGGTGTTGGTGTAGTGCTTGCGGGTGCTGCCGACGTAGTACGTCTCGCTGCGCTGCGGGGTGCCGGTCTTACAGGCGATGGTGACGGGGTAATTGCTCAGGCCCGATACCGTCTCCGACACGCCGATCATGCCCTGCTTCACAAGGTCGAAGGTGTCGCCCCGGTCCTCGATGACGTCCATCACCTCGGGCTGAGTCTCCTGCAGCACCTCGCCGGTGTTGGTGTCAAGGATGGCCTTGACGAAGTGGGTGCGGTAGCGGATGCCCCGGTTGGCCAGCGTACCGGCATAGGTGGCCAGCTGAACAGGGGTGACGACGGTGTTGCCCTGACCGATGGCCGCCTGAACGTCCAGCGAGGCCGTATAGTTGGAGTCGTTCTTGGTGGTCAGGCGGCCGGTGGCCTCGTTGACCTCTACGCCGGTGCGGACGCCGAGGCCCATCTTGTAGGCGTAGGCGTCGTAGACGTCACTGGTGGTGCGGCGTCCCACGTCGTAGAAGAAGATGTTGCAGCTCCACTTGATGGCCGTGATGACGTCGATGTTGCCGCTGTGGCCGTGGCGGGTGCACTTGGGGCGGTAGGTATCATAATAGGTATACACACCGTTGCAGTAGACCGTGGAATAGCGGTTGATGACGCCGGCATCCAGCGCCGCCACCGCCACGGCGGGCTTGAAGGTGGAGCCGGGGGTGTACAGGCCCTGCAGGGCGCGGTTGAGCAGCGGCAGGCCGGGGTCTGCGCTGTACTCACTGTACTGGGTGGCGAAAAGGTTCTGGTCGTAGTTGGGGTAGTTGGAGGCCGCCAGCACGCTGCCGTCCTTGGTGCTGATGACCACCACCGCACCGGCAGCGGCCTTGGCCGAGCTTCCGGTGTTGTAGGTGCTGTTGATCATCTCGATGTTCTTGGCCAGTGCCTTGTCCACGGCCTGCTGGAACGCGCTGTCGATGGTGAGCTGGACGGTATGGCCCGGCTCCGGCACCGTCGTCATGGCCGTACCCACGATGACGCCGTCCGAGCTGCGGGTGATGGTCTCGACGCCGTCCCTGCCCCGCAGCTCGTCTTCGTAGACGGCCTCAAGGCCCGACACGCCGATCATATCGTTCATATTATAGCCCTTTTCCCGCAGAGGGTAGGTGGTCTGACCGTTCTCGTCCGTCACCTTCCACTTTTCGGCGGTGATCTTGCCCACGCGGCCCAGCACATGGGGGATAATGTCCCCCTCGTCATAGCTGCGGGTGCTGGTCTCCACGATCTCCACGCCGGGCAGCGTCAGGCTGTTCTCCTTGATGGTCGCTACCGTCGTTTCGCTGACATTCTCAGCCATGACGAAGTTATTGACGTTAGAGAACGCCTGCTGCTGCATTTCATAGTGGATGCCGCCCAGCACTCTCTGCCAATGGAGTGAGTAATTTTCCAGCTTGTAATCCTCCACCAGCTTTTCCATCATGTCGTCCGCGGTGGCGTACTGCTGCAAGCCCAGCGAGTCCTTCATGGCCGCAAGGGCCTTCTGGTCGCTGGTGCTGTCGGCCTGTGCGGTGAAGCTGTAGTGCCCCGCCGCATCCGGCTCCCCGATGAGGAGCGAGTCGTTCCAGCTCTCACCGTGGGCTTCCAGCAGGTCTACGACCTTCTGGAGCATGGTGTCGAGGTCTTCGTCTCCCATCAGCAGCTTGCTCAGTACCACATTGTAGCTGGTGGTGCTGGCTGCGATGCGGCGTCCGGCGCTGTCCACGATGTCGCCGCGGGCGGCGGTGACGGTAAAGTTGTAGTCGGTGGTGTTGGTCGCCTGCGCCTTGAAGCTCTCCCCGTTGACCAGCTGCAGAAAGATCAGCCGCAGCACATACACCGCGATGAGCACCGAGGCTACGGCGATGAGCGCAGCCATCCGGCGCACCATGATCTTGTGTTCGTCTTGATTCATCCGTTCTCCTTCCGGCGGAGTCTGGCATCACACCACGCCGTTATCGATCTTGAATTCCGCGCTGATGCGTTGGACGGCGCGGTGGAGCAGCCAGCTCCCCGGGGCTGTGAGCAGGGCCGACGGCAGCACGGCCCAGAGGAAGCGCTCCGCTGCCCCTGCGTAGCCCGGCATATAGTAGAAAAACAGCCAGTCTGCGGCCAGCACCAGCAGTGCGCCCCCCACAGCCAGCAGCACGAAGTTGGAAGGGGTATCCTTCAGGTAGAGCTGGACGATGACCGATACCCCGAAGCAGAGGATCATCATCTCCAGCGCCAGCATCCCCACCGTGCGGCCGGCCGTGTAGTCCCACATCAGGCCGCACACCGCGCCGAAGATGGCCCCGGCGAACTCGCCCTCAAGGGCGGACACAGCCAGACCCAGCGGCAGCAGCCAGAGCGGCTTTGCAGCCCCGAACTGGAACAGCCCCGGCGTGGTCTGCACTACGGTGCAGACTACCAGCAGGAGGATATAGCAGCCCCATTTCAGCATCTGGCTGCGGCTGCGTTTGCGGCGAGATTCCATCTCCGACCCTCCTCAGTAGCTGGTGATGATGAACACATGGCGCACCGTGCGGGGGTCTGCGCCCGGCTTGATGACTGCCAGCATGGACTTGCCGCTGGCCTCGGGGGTCAGCTCCTTGATGACGCCCACCAGCACCTCCGGCGGGAACACCCCGCCCAGACCGGTGGTGATGATCTGATCCCCCGCCTTGCTCATCGTGCTCCGGGCGAGGTTGGTCAGGACGCAGAGGCCGTCGGCGGCATATTCGGCGCTGCCGGTGATGATGCCGTTGTCCCGGGTGCGGGACACGACGCCCGCGGCGTTGAAGCTGGGGTGCAGAATAGTCATGACCTTGCAGCTGGTGAGGTCTGCTTCCCGCACCACACCCAGCAGATAGCCCTCGTCGCTGATGACTGCATCGTTGACGGTCACACCGTCCAATGTGCCCCGGTCCAGCGTGAAACCCCAGAAGGAGTCCAGCGGGTCGCGGCCGATGACGAAGGAGGAGGTGTAGCTCATCTCGGGGTGCTGCTCCTGAATGTTGGTCAGCGCCTTGTAGGCCTCGTTCTCCGCCTTGAGCTTGTCGTAGTCCACCATCTGAGCGCGGAGGGCGGCGTTTTCCTCGGTGAGGGTCTTGTTCTCTTCCAGAATGGCGTCGATGTCGGCGTAGTTCTCCCACAGGGAGGCCACCCCGCCGCTCAGCTTCGCCGCCGCCCGCTGGAACGGGGCCACCGCCACGCTCAGCAGCTCCTGCGGGGCGGCGGTGAGGCGGCCGTTCGCGCCTGCATAGGCCATGATGCCCACAAGGAAGACCGCGATGGCGATGAGTATCTTAAATTTCCATGTGTCAAAAAAATCCTTCAAGACGGGCTCCCCTCCGAATCTGCAAAAAAGCGCGGACAGCCGTGCCATCCGCGCTCAAAGTCTCATCTTCTGCGGCGCAGCAGCGCAAAGGTCTTTTCCCCGGCCTGCCGCCGCAAATGGCACAGCTAGAGCTTACATATGACCGCCGTCGGTATCCAGAACATCATGCAGGACGTCCACATGATCCAGCACAGCGCCAGCGCCCTTGGCCACACAGTCCAGCGGGTCTTCGGCCACATGGACGTCGATGCCGGTCTCGCTCTCGATGAGCTTGTCGAGGCCGCGCAGCAGTGCGCCGCCGCCGGTCAGGGTGATGCCGTGGTCGATGATGTCGGCGCTCAGCTCAGGCGGCGTGCGTTCCAGCGTCTCCTTGATGGCGCTGGTGATCTTGACCAGACACTCCAACAGAGCCTCACGGACATCCTCCGAGTGGACGATGACATTCTTGGGCAGGCCGTCCACGAGGTTGCGGCCCTTGATCTCGAGGGTCATCTCGGACTCCATCGGGTAGGCAGAGCCGATCTCGATCTTGATCTGCTCGGCGGTGCGCTCACCGATGAGCAGATTATACTTGCGCTTGATAAAGGCGATGATTGCCTGATCGAACATATCACCCGCCATCCGGACGCTGCGGGAGGCCACGATGCCGCCCAGAGAGATGACGGCGATCTCTGCCGTGCCGCCGCCGATGTCCACGATCATGCTGCCGGTAGGCTCGCTGATGGGCAGACCGGCACCGATGGCCGCTGCCATCGGCTCTTCGATGACCGACACCTGACGGGCACCGGCCTTCAGGGCAGCTTCCCGCACTGCGCGGCGCTCCACCTCGGTGACGCCCGACGGGATGCAGATGACCACACGGGGGCGGGAGAACATGCTGTTGCCGCAGGCCTTCTTCAGGAAGGTCTCCAGCATATTGGCGGTGATGTCAAAATCAGCGATGACACCGTCCTTCAAGGGGCGGACCGCCACGATGCTGCCGGGGGTGCGGCCGATGACGGCCTTTGCCTCGGCACCCACGCAGCGCACCTCGTCGCTCTTGGTATCCACAGCTACGACGGAAGGCTCACGCATGATGATGCCCTTGCCCTTCATGTAAACGAGGGTATTGGCCGTACCGAGATCGATTCCAACATCCTTTGAAAACAAGCTCATATTCTCTATCTCTCCTTACGAATTTCCAAGGTCTATTCCAAAATGCAGAGCCGCTCTCCCAGACCAGTCGGCAGCCCATCGCAGAATAACACGTATTTATTATAGCCGCAAGACGCGCTTTTCTCAAGCATTTCCGCAAACTTTTTCGAGTTTTTTCATTTTTCTGCGTCCCGCATCAGAATCGGCCCAGCAGGCGGGCCGTCCGGCTGACCGGCAGGCCCATGATGGTGTAGTAATCCCCTTCCAGCCGGTCGAGCCAGAGGGCGGCGCGGCCCTGAATGGCGTAAGCGCCGGCCTTATCATAGGGTTCCTTGGTGGCCGTGTAGGCGTCGATCTCCTCCTCCGGGATGGGGAAAAAGGTCACTTTGCAGCTGTCCACAAAGCTCTCGGTGCGCAGGCCGTCCGACACGCAGACACCGGTGTGCACCTCGTGGGTGGCACCGGACAGGGCGCGGAGCATCCGCTCGGCGTCCTCCACGCTGTGGGGCTTGCCGAAAACTTCGCCGCCCACGTCCACGACGGTATCACAGCCCAGCACCACAGCGCCGGGATGGTCTTTTGCCACGGCGAGGCATTTGCCCCGTGCCAGCTTTTCCACCAACTGGGCCGGGGTGTCCGCCGTGACGGTGCTCTCGTCGAAATCACTCACGCAGATGGTGAAATCCGTTGTATATAAGCTCAGAAGCTCCTTCCGGCGCGGACTGCCGGAGGCTAAGATCAGGTCCATGCTGTTCTCCTTTTATTTCCCCGTCGAGCCGAAGCCGCCCTCACCGCGGGAGGTCTCCTCCAGCGCGTCGGCCTGCGCGAAAGCCGCTGTATACACGGGTGCGATGCAGAGCTGGGCCACCCGCTCCCCGGGCTGGATGGTATAGGCCTCCGCCCCCAGATTGACCATCGGCACCTTCAGCTCGCCGCGGTAGTCGCTGTCCACGACGCCGACACCGTTGGCCATGCAAAGGCCGTGCTTGATGGACAAGCCGCTGCGGGCATAGACCAGCGCCACCGCGTGTGCGCCGGGCAGTTCGATGGCAAGGCCGGTGGGCACCAGCACCCGCTGCATGGGCTGGACGGTCAGCGGCTCATCCAGCACGGCGCACAGGTCGGCGGCGGCAGAGCCGGAGGTAGCGTAGGCGGGCACCTTGGCCCGGGAATCTAACACTTTGTATTTTACAGTAATGGGTTCCATAGTATACCTCTTTAATTCGTCCCCTTGAAATAGAGTCCTCTCGTGAACTCTCCCTCGAAGGGTGCGTGCTGTCGGATGCTGTCGAGGATGGCGGCGGCCTCTTCCCTGCTTTCCAGCGTGAAGTAGGCCACGCCGTAGTCCACGGTCAGCGCACCGGGCTTGTCGCCCATATAGATGGGCACCGGATTATAAATAGTACGGACGCCCAGCCCGCACCGCACCGGGAACTTTTTCGCTTTGCGGTCGGTGAGCAGGCCGGTCTTGTCACAGTGGGCACAGTCGTGGATATTTTGCAGCGGGCAGGCGCGGGTGACCATCAGCGGCATATGGCCGTAGGTGATGACGCCGGTGGGGACAGGTCTGCCCTCGTGGGTGGGTGCGATGGTGCTGATGTCGCTGTCCTTCACCTCGGGCAGGATGAGCACCGAGCCAAGGCCGAGGTCGGCATAATACTGGGCCGCGAGGTTGTTGGTGACATTGAGGCCGAAGCCGCCGGTCATGGGCAGCCCCCGGCAGAGCCGCAGGTGGGCGATGTTGCTCACCTCATAGCCCGCAAAGCCCGCGTCCTGCGTGGCCGCGATGCGGCGGGCGGTGTCCTCCTCCAGTGCACCGAACATGACCCGGGGCAGCTCCAGCAGTGTCTTTTCCCGCCACTCGCGGGGGACGCGGTCGGCTTGCCCGATGGGCAGGATGAGGTACTCCACCCCGCTCAGGGCCTGTTCCGGCACCTGCTCCCAGCGCTCGAACCGGGCGCGGAGGGCGCGATGGGGCGGCAGGGTGCGCAGGGGCAGAGGCGGAAGCTCCACCTCGTTCACCGGCCACGGGCGCAGGGTCTCCCGCTTTTTCAGCAGGGCATCCAGCGCCTCACGGCGCAGCTCGTTGACGGCGCTGCCCGGCACGAACCACGGCCCGCCGTCCATCTCCACATCGATCTTCTCCGCCGCGAAAGGGGTGCCGCCAGTCTTGCTCAGGCTGCGGCTCAGGCTCTCGGTGGGGTCGGTGCGGGCGGGCTGCGGCTCAGCGTCACCGTAGGCGAAGGCCTTGTTGGTGCCGTCGGTGACGGTCAGCTTCTCGCCGCCCTCCTCGATCTCGATCTTCATCTCCACCGGCACGCGGGAGCGCTCCCGGCGGTACAGCTCCCGCAGGGCGGGCAGGGTCTTCTTGGTCAGCTCGGCGTCGGCCTCACTGCGGACGCCGAACATCGTGCCATCGATCTTTCCGTCCAGATAACCGGAGGTGAAGCCGGAGCGGCTGAAGGCATTCTTCAGCAGGTCCCGGTCGTAGGCGCGGCCCTCGCGGCCCGCCAGACAGGCACTGACGGCAGCCGCAACATACTCCGGCGTCCGCAGACGGCCTTCGATCTTCGCCGAAGCCACGCCGATGGCCTGCAGCTTGTCCAGCTTGTCGATGACAGAGTTGTCCTTGAGGGACAGGTGATGCAGCCGGCCCGGCTTGCCCTCCGGCAGGGCGTTGGCCTCGAAGGGCAGGCGGCAGGGTCCGGCGCAGGAGCCGCGGTTGCCGCTTCGTCCGCCCAGAAAGGCCGACATATAGCACTGGCCGCTGACGCACATACAGAGGGCGCCGTGGACGAAGCACTCCGTCTCGATGCCGCAGTTCTTGGTGATGTGCTCCACCTCGGGCAGGCTCAGCTCACGGGCCAGCACCACCCGGGCAAAGCCCAGCTCTTTCAGTTCCAGCGCGCCCTGCAGCGTATGAACGCTCATCTGGGTGGAGCCGTGGCGGGGCAGCTGGGGCGCGATGTCCCCGATGAGCTTCGCCACTGCAAGGTCTTGGCAGATGACGGCGTCCGCACCGCTGGCGGCTACCGCGCGCACTGCGTCGGCCAGCCCGTTCAGCTCGCCGCCGTAGACGGTGGTGTTGAGGGCCACATGGACCGCCACGCCCCGGGCGTGGCAGAAGCGGACGGCCTCCTTCAGACTGTCGGCGTCAAAATTGCCCGCACCGGTGCGGGCGTTGAAGCCGGAAAACCCCAGATATACCGCATCCGCGCCGCTGAACACCGCCGCACGGAGCATTTCTTCGCTGCCCACCGGGGCAAGGATCTCGATCTTTGACATAGCTCTCCTTTTATACCTATATTATAATGATATACCGCTCACTTCTGGAGCTTCGCCAGCTGCTCTCGCAGGGCAGCGTTCTCCCGTTTGAGCACCTCATTCTCCGCCTTGACCTTGTCGGAGGTCAGCTTTGCTTTCGCGGCGTCGGCGATGTAGTCCTGGATCTGGCTGCGCATATTTTCGGCGCTGCCTGCGCTCTTGCGGTACTCGTCCAGATAGTCCATGGCGCAGAACACCGCCGCCTTGGTCACAGAAAGGTTGGCGTTACCGTCCAGCAGCTTTGTGATGTCGTCATCCAGCTTCTTGGCCAGCGCGGTGATGTAGTTCTCGGTATCGGTCGTTGCAATGGCGTAAGGTGCGCCTGCAATGGTCACTCTCACTTTGTTTACCATGTTGTCCTCACTTTGCGCGGCACACGCCCCGCCGGGCTGGTCATTTCCGGTCAGTTTCAGCCATTTCCGGGATTCCCGGACGTAGTTTTGACCCCCTGCGGAAGCATTCTGCTGCGGCTTTTTCATTATTGGCGGAGTTTGTCCCCGAATTACCCGCCCGAACCGGCGCATTCCGGGGCAAACGCGGCCCTTATCTCCCTTTATTATAATATAAATAGTGCGCGAGAAAAAGTGCTATTTTTGAATTTTTGGCATATTTGTCAGAAACATTGCTAAAAAAATGTCAGATACGGCAAAAATGGTCTCTTTTTCTTGCAATCCACACCTGAAGCGATTATAATATCAGTGGCATATGGTTATGCATGGGGCGAGGGAATAGAGGAGAAATGCCCTGTCACCGTACTAATTCAAAAAATTTAAGCATTCGTGCGGATAGGAGTTCATTTATGACTACAAAAGAATTTGCAAAAATTCTTCAGGACAAGCTCACCAGTGAGTATGGTGTGGACCTGAGCGTTGCATCTCATCAGCAGATCTATCGCGCTCTGGCCCTCATCTGCCGCCAGATGATGAGCGAGAACCATAAGAAGTTCCAGTCCAAGGCCATCGGCACCGGCTCCAAGCAGGTCTACTACCTGTGCATGGAGTTCCTGATGGGCCGCAGCCTCAAGATGAGCCTGTTCAATCTGGGCCTGAACGAGGCCGCCCAGAAGGCTCTGGCCGAGGCTGACATCAGTCTGGACAGCATCTATGAGGAAGAGCCGGACGCCGGTCTGGGCAACGGCGGTCTGGGCCGTCTGGCTGCCTGCTACCTCGACGGCATGGCCACCACCGGCATCTGCGGCACCGGCTACTCCATCCTGTACGAGTACGGCATCTTCAAGCAGAAGATCGTGGACGGCTGGCAGCAGGAGCGCGCCGACAACTGGCTGCCCGGCGGTCAGGTCTGGCTGAAGAGCCACCCCGATCAGGCTGTGGAGATCCGCTTCGACGGTGAGATCCACGAGAACTGGGACCACGGCTTCCACTATATCCAGCACACCAACTACAACAGCGTCATGGCTATCCCCTCTGATATGTATGTCCAGGGCTACGACGGCAAGGGCGTGGCCAAGCTCCGCCTGTGGCAGGCCAAGGCACCTGACTTCGATATGTCCAGCTTCTCTCTGGGCAACTACAACACCGCGATGAGCAAGAACGCCAGCGCTGAGCTGATCTCCAAGGTGCTGTACCCCAACGACAACCACGTTGAGGGCAAGATCCTCCGCCTGCGTCAGCAGTACTTCCTGTCTGCTGCCTCCATCGGCGACATCGTCCAGAACCACCTGTCCACCTACGGCACCCTCGAGAACCTGCCCGACAAGGTGGCCATCCAGCTGAACGACACCCACCCGACCCTCGCCATCCCCGAGATGATGCGCATCCTGCTGGACGAGTGCGGCTTCAGCTGGGACAAGGCCTTTGACATCTGCCAGAAGGTCTTCTCCTACACCAACCACACCGTCATGGCCGAGGCTCTGGAGAAGTGGAACGTGGACATCTTCAAGATGACCCTGCCCCGCATCTACCAGATCGTGACCGAGATGGACCGCCGCGCCCGCGAGAAGCTGGAGGCGGCCTTCCCCGGCGATCAGGGCAAGATCAACTATATGGCCCTCATCGGCGACAATCAGGTGCGCATGGCCAACATCTGCGCCTACACCGCCAACAGCATCAACGGCGTCTCCAAGCTGCACAGCGAGATCATCAAGCAGAGTGTCTTCCACGATTATTACCTGTATAAGCCGCAGGCCTTCAAGAACGTGACCAACGGCATCGCTTACCGCCGCTGGCTGCTGGCCTCCAACCCCGAGCTGTGCAAGCTGCTGGATGAGACCGTCGGCACCGGCTACAAGCACGACGCCTCCGACCTGTCCAAGCTGAACAAGTTCGCCGAGGACAAGACCGTCCTCAAGCGCCTGAACGAGATCAAGCTGGACAACAAGAAGAACTTCGCCGCTTACCTCGAGAAGAGCACCGGTCAGTCCATCGACCCCAACTCCATCTTCGACTGTCAGGTCAAGCGGATGCACGAGTACAAGCGCCAGCACCTGAATGCGCTGAACATCGCCGCTCAGTACCTGTACCTGAAGGAGAACCCCAACGCCGACTTCATCCCCAAGACCTATATCTTCGGCGCAAAGGCTGCCCCCGGCTACTATATGGCCAAGCAGATGATCCGCATGATCTGCAAGCTGGGCGACCTCATCAACAACGACCCCGCCGTCCGCGACAAGCTGCGCGTGGTCTATCTGGAAGAGTACTGCGTCTCCCTGAGCGAGCATCTGATGCCCGCCGCCGAGGTCTCTGAGCAGATCTCTCTGGCTGGCACTGAGGCCTCCGGTACCGGCAACATGAAGTTCATGCTGAACGGCGCCATCACGCTGGGCACTCTGGACGGCGCAAACGTCGAGATCGCAGACGCTGCCGGCAAGGAGAACGAGCTGATCTTCGGTATGCTGACGCCCGAGGTCAACAACCTCAAGCAGGTGGGCTACCACCCCAACGCCTTCATCATGGGCGACGACGTCGCAAATGCTGCGCTGAACTTCCTCGAGCGCGGCTGGAACGGCGAGAACTTCCACGAAGTTACCGAGAACCTGCGCAGCAGCGACCCCTACATGGTCATGGCCGACTTCAAGGATTACCGCCGTGCACAGGCCGACCTGCAGCGCCTGTACGCCGACCGTGAGCATTGGGCTAAGATGAGCCTGAAGAACATCGCCAACAGCGGCATCTTCAGCGCCGACCGTGCTGTTCTGGACTACGCACGTGACATCTGGCACGCTTCTGCTGTGAAATAAGCTCTCTCAGTCAGCACTTCGTGCTGCCAGCTCCCCCAAAGGGGGAGCCATTGGCAGTCGATTTCAGTATCCGTCCTACGGGGAAAGCCCTGCGGCGGTCTTCTAACTCAAGCCATAAAACAAAAACCCCGTGGCATCGCTGCCCGGGGCTTTTTTTGAGAAAGGACGATCCTTTTTGCCTTGTCTGTTCAATAGCTTCGACCCCTATTTCAAGCAGCCCTTCGGCGCGGTACGCGCCGGCCAGAGCGTGCATCTGTCCCTCTGCATCCCGGAAGAGCTGGGCTATGTTGACCCTCACCTCGTATTGCAGAAGGAGGGCCGGTATGACGTGCCCGTCCACTACCGGATGAAGTTCGACGGCCAGACGCCCCATCAGAATCACTTTTCGGTGGACGTCACCCTCAACGATGTGGGCCTCTACTTCTACTATTTCGACCTCTACACCGACTTCCGCCGCATCGTCCGAGGGCCGGACAACTGCGGCGTCGTGAGCTGGCAGGAGGGCGAGAGCTGGCAGATCACGGTCTACGAAGCCGATTTTGAGACGCCCGCCCCCATCAAGGGCAAGGTGTTCTACCAGATCTTCCCCGACCGCTTCTGCGAGGGTGTGGAGAACAAGCCCATGCCCTTCCCCGACCGGCTTTATCAGGCCGACAAGCACGCCGAACCCTTCTGGCAGCCCAACGAGGTGGGCGGCCACCTGAACGAGGACTATTTCGGCGGCGACCTCAAGGGCATCCAGATGAAGCTGCCCTACCTGCGGAAGATGGGAGTGGACTACCTCTACCTCAACCCCATCTTTGAGGCCCACTCCAACCACCGGTACAACACCGCCGACTATCTCAACGTAGACCCTCTTCTGGGCACCAACGAGGACTTCGTGGCCCTCTGCGCCGAGGCCAAAAAGTACGGCATCGGCATCGTGCTGGACGGCGTCTTCAGCCACACCGGCTCGGACAGCCGCTATTTCAACCGGGAGGGCCGCTACGGCGAGGGCGGCGCTTACCGCGACCCCAGCTCCCCCTACCGCAGCTGGTACGACTTCGACCCCAAGTATAAGGGCGGCTACCGCAGCTGGTGGGGCTTCGAGACCCTGCCCGAGGTCAACGAGGAAACGCCCTCCTACGTCGAATTTATTACCGGCGAGGGCGGCGTCATCGACACATGGCTGCGCCGGGGCGCGGCAGGCTTCCGTCTGGATGTGGCCGACGAGCTGCCCGACTCCTTCATCGAAAAAGTGCGCACCGCCGTCAAGCGGGTCAGCCCGGACAAGTTCCTGCTGGGTGAGGTCTGGGAGGACGCCACCACCAAATTCGGTTTCGACAAGCGCCGCACCTACCTGCTGGGCAAAGGCCTCGACAGCGTGATGAACTACCCCTTCAAGAACGCCGTCCTCGGCTTCGTCTGCGGCCGGGACGCCGGGCAGACCATGACCGACATCCTCACCCTCTGTGAGCACTACCCCGCCCCGGCCCTCGACACGGCCCTGAACTTCCTCTCCACCCACGACACCGAGCGGGCGCTGACCGTCATCGCCGACGAACCGGCCAATGGCCGGGGCCGTGCATGGCAGAGCGGGCGCTGCGTCACCGGCGACGCCTACGAGGAAGGAATGCTCCGGCTGCGGATGGCCTACGCCATCATCTACACCCTGCCCGGCGTCCCCTGCCTCTACTACGGCGACGAGATCGGGATGCAGGGCTACCGCGACCCCTTCAACCGGGGCTTCTACTGCTGGGACAGCCACGAGGAGCGGCTGCGTCCGGTGCTGGCCCAGCTGGCACAGCTCCGCCACAGCTGCGAAGCCTTCCGCACCGGCGCGCTCCGCGTCCTGCGGGCCGAGGGCGGCATCCTCCACTACCAGCGCATCGGCGAAGCCGAGACGGCGGAGATCATCGTCAACCGCACCGAGCACATCATCGTGGAGCCGCTGGCCTCCGGCAAGCATACCGAGGTGAACCCCATGGGCTTCACCATCGTGGTGGAAGAGATCGGCCATAACCCGGATCACAGCTACTACGATTATCAGTAAGCTTTATTTACAATTCGTCTCTGTACTTTCGCGTCCGTTTGCTCTATAATGAGGGCAGACACCCGCAAAGGAGGGAGCTTTGATGTCTGTTGACCCCATTTTTTGGCTGCTGGCCGCCATCGGCTTCGTCGTTCTCGAAGCCATGACGCTGAATCTCGTCTCCATCTGGTTCGCGGTGGGCAGTGCGGCCGCGCTGCTCAGCTGCCTTGTGGTGGCGTCCTTCCGGGTGCAGGCGGTGGTGTTCACCGCCGTCAGCATCCTCTGTCTGTTGGCCCTCAAGCCCCTGTGTGCCCGGCTGCGCAAGCCGCCCACCGCCACGAACGGCGACCGCGCCCTTGGCCGGGAGGCCGTCGTGCTCACCCCCGTCTCCGCTGAGGCCGCCGGCCGTGTCCGGCTGGACGGCGTGGACTGGAACGCCCGCTGCGCCACCCCCGGCGATACCCTCGCCCCGGGCCAGAGCTGCCGGGTGGCCGAGATCCACAGCACCCTGCTCATCGTGGAGCCTGTCCTGACCGAGACCGCCCGCCGGGCGGCTCACTGAACGAAAGGAGCGTCCCTATGCCTATCATGCTGTTCCTGATCCTCATCCTGATCTTCGTTGTCCTGCTGGTGGTCGTCACCAACATCGTCATCGTGCCCCAGTCGATGGTCTACGTCGTCGAGCGTCTTGGCAGCTACTCCGAGACATGGAGCGCCGGCCTGCACGTTAAAATTCCGTTCCTCGAGCGGGTGGCAAAGAAGGTCAGCCTGAAAGAGCAGGTCGCCGACTTCCCCCCTCAGCCGGTCATCACCCGCGATAACGTCACCATGCAGATCGACACCGTGGTCTTCTTTCAGGTGATGGATGCCAAGCTCTACACCTATGGCGTCAACCAGCCCATCGCGGCCATCGAGAGCCTGTCCGCCACCACGCTGCGCAACATCATCGGCGAGATGGAGCTGGACCACACCCTCACCAGCCGCGACACCATCAACAGCAAGATCACGGCCATCCTTGACGAGGCCACCGACAAGTGGGGCATCAAGGTCAACCGTGTCGAGGTCAAGAATATCATCCCTCCGCGTGAGATCCAGGAGGCCATGGAGAAGCAGATGAAGGCCGAGCGCGAGAAGCGCGCCGTCATCCTGAAGGCCGACGGCGAGAAGCAGGCCGCCATCACCGCCGCTGAGGGCGAAAAGGAGTCTGCCATCCTCCGCGCCGACGCCGTCAAGCAGCAGCGCATCCTCGAGGCCGAGGGCGAGGCACAGGCCATCCTCGCCGTCCAGAAGGCCAACGCCGACGCCATCCGTCTGCTGAACGAGGCCATGCCCACCGACAAGGTGCTGGCCCTGCGCAGTCTGGAAGCGCTGGCCAAGGTCGCCAACGGCAAGGCCACCAAGATCATCATTCCTTCCGACTTGCAAAACCTCGGCGGCGTCGTGCCCAGCATCAAGGAACTGATGACCGACCCGAAAGACGCAGAATAAGAGGCTTACGCTATGATCTACGACACCCTGAACAATCTTCCCAACTACCTCGGCATGAGCGAAAACCTTGATGCTGTCATTGAGTTCGTTATGGCGCGGGACATCAACAACCTGCCCGCTGGCAAGACCCGCATCCTCGACGACAAAGCTGTGGTCACAGTCAGCACCGTCACCCCCCAGACCTCCGACAAGGCGCTGTTCCAGCGCCGGGACAGCCACCTGACCCTTGAGACCGACCTCGAAGGCAGCGAGCTGTTCGAGGTGTCGCTGGGCGAGCTGACCCCCACCAAGCCCGCCGACGAGGCCGCTGACCTGACCGTCGGCACCGCAGGCACCAGCATCGCCGGTATGCTCTGCGAGGGCCGCTTCGCCCTCTATCTGGCCGGTGAGCCGTACAAATCCGGCCTGAAGGCACAGGGCTGCGGCAAGCTGAAAAAGGCCGTCTTCAGCATCGAGCTGGACGAAGACGAGGAAGAAGCCGCAGAGGAATAACGGAGGCTTTCCATGAAGCGTTTTCTGGGCATTTTCGCCGCCGCGCTGCTCTTTCTGTTTCTGTTCACCTTCTTCGGCGGCTCCTATTTTCTGGACATCCAGCACCACTTTTATGCGTGGATGTTCCCGGTCAGTCTTGGCATCGCCTTCGTCATATGGGCGTTCTGGCGGCTGGACGACAAAGTAGAGGCCCTGCAAAAGCAGGTGGACGAGCTGGAAGCCGCCCGGCAGAAAACAGACGAAGCCAGATAAAAAAACAAAGCTCCACGCAGCGTAGGTTGTGTGGAGCTTTTTCTTATAGTATACTTGGCAACAACAGCGAGGCCCCCGCTTTTTTGTATACACATTTACTTTTTCGTTCCGCTCAGACTTGCCCGGCTTGCCAATGGCTCTCCCTATGGGAGAGCTGTCACCGGAGGTGACTGAGAGGGCTGCAAAGGAGAGTTTATATGGATTCTTATGTCACCGGCACTGCCATCCGGCAGCTGCGGGAAGCCAAACACCTGACGCAGGCAGAGCTGGCCGAAAAGCTGGCCGTCAGCGCAAAGGCCATCTCCAAGTGGGAGACAGGCCGCGGCCTGCCCGACATCTCACTGCTGGAGCCGCTGGCGGCGGCTCTGGGCGTCAGCGTGCTCGAGCTGATGCAGGGCGAACCCGTCGTCAACCGGAACCGCTCCGCCAACCTGCTTCGCTCCAAGCTCTACGTCTGCCCCCTGTGCGGCAATGTGCTCCACGCCACCGGGCAGGCTGTCGTGAGCTGCTGCGGCATCACCCTGCCGCCGCTGGACATCTCTGAGGCGGACGACGCCGACGAGCACCATCAGCTGACACTGGAACGGGTGGAAGATGAGCTTTTCGTCACCATCCACCACCCCATGACCAAAGACCACTACATTTCCTTCATCGCCTGCCTTACCGGCGACAAATTACAGCTGGTCAAGCTTTACCCTGAGGGCGACGCCAGCTGCCGTTTCAAAATAACCGGTGCAGGCGTACTCTACTTCTACTGCAACCGCCACGGCCTGATGAAGGCCCCGGACTTCCGGGCAGCGGCTCGTCATACGCCGCCCCAGAAGCTCCACCTGCGGGAGCCGGACGAGGGCGACCGCGAACAGGTCATGGCCTACCGAGAAGAATTTCTTGCCATCAGCTCCCGGCTCGACGGCACGTCGGCGCTGGACAAATACGACGACTTCGACCAGTGGCTGGCTAACATCCGCAAGCTGAAAGACCCAGCCACCACACCTGCCGGGTTCGTACCGGCCACCCAGTATCTGGCTCTGGACGAGCAGGAGCATCTTGTCGGCATGACCAACCTGCGCCACCATCTCAACGACTATCTGCTGGCTTACGGCGGTCACATCGGCTACAGCGTCCGCCCCTCGGAGCGGAAGAACGGCTACGCCAGCCAGATGCTCTGCATGACCCTCGAAAAGGCCAAGGAGCGCGGCATCTCCAAGGTGCGCATCTGCTGTGACCACTATAACATCGCCTCGGCAAAGACGATTCAGTCTAACGGCGGTGTACTGGAAGATGAGATGTTTGACTCCTCGGATGGGATGCTGACTCAGCGGTACTGGATAGAGAATCGATAATATACAAAAAGGCTCCGGCAGTGCCGGAGCCTTTGCTCTTATTCAAAAATCAGCCCAGATGGAACATATCGATCAGCACGACCATGGCCAGACCGTAGTACACCACAACGGCCACGAGGTCGTTGATGGTAGTGATGAGGGGGCCGGACGCCACGGCAGGGTCGATGTGGATCTTGTGGAACAGCATGGGGATGATGGTGCCCACCAAGCTGGAAATGACCATCGCCACGATAAGGGAGATGCCGACGCAGCCGGAGAGCAGGAAGGCCTCTCCCCAAGCGTATGCCTTGAAGAAGTGGATATAGCAGCCGAGGAAGCCCAGCGCCATGACCGCCAGCAGTGCGCCGTTGACCAGACCCACCCGCATCTCCTTCCAGAGCAGATGCAGCTTTTTGGAGGTGGTCAGGTTCTCATCCACCAGCACGCGGATGGTGACGGCCAGCGACTGGGTGCCCACATTGCCCGCCATATCCAGCACCATGGACTGGAAGCAGATGACGATGGGCAGGACGGCCACCACCGACTCGAAGACGCCCACCACCGAGGACACCAGTATCCCGAGGAAAAGCAGGGCGATCAGCCACGGCAGGCGCTTTTTGACGCTCTCGAACACGCCCTCGTTCAGATCCTCCTCGCTGGTCAGACCGCCCAGCTTTGCGTAATCATCGCCCATCTCATCATCCACCAGCTCGACGACATCCGCCGAGGTGATGATGCCCACCAGCTCTCCGGTGTCGTTCAGGACGGGCAGCGAACGCTCGGCATAGTCCACGATACGGTCGATGCAGTCGCTGATCTTCTCGTGGTCGGTCACATAGGGGTACGACCGGGCGATGAGCTTCTCGAGGCTGTCGTCCGCCCGGGCGATGATGAGGTCTTTCAGATCGATGGCACCGTAGAACTTCTCGTTTTCGTCCACGACATAGAGGGTAGAGATGTTGTCGTTCTCGCCGGCCTGCTTCACCAGCTCACTCATGGCCTGCCGGATGGTCATGTCCTTCCGGATGCAGATGTAGTTGGTGGTCATGCTGCTGCCGATCTCGTCTTCTCCATAGGACAGCAGCATCTTCACGTCCTCGGCGGAGTCCTTGTCCAGCTGGCCGACGATCTTGGCCTTATCCTCTTCCTCGAGGTCGTCCAGCGCATCCACAGCGTCGTCCGAGTCCATGTTCGAGACGACCTTTGCGGCCTTCTCGCTGGGCAGCTCCTTCAGGTAGGGCTCCGCGTCATCCAGATAGGAGAAGATCTCGGCCACACGCTCCACGCCCAGCACGGTGTAGAGCTTCTGGCGCTCATCGGGCGTCAGGGCCTCGAGGGCGTCGGCAAGGTCATTCTCATGGTAATCGGAGAGCTTTTCGGCCAGCTCAGCCTGCGGCAGGCCGCTGTGGATGAGGTCGAGTATCTCCTGCTGGTAGTTCTTCTTCTGCATCTTGGGTTCCTCCTCCCCTTTTGGGGCATAAAAATACACCGCGTCGTCTTCTGGTCGGACTCCTGCGGTGTATCTGGGCAGATGCATTCAGGACGCGGCAAAGCTATTCGTTGCTGCCCGCATCGCAGGAGGAGCGTTGTTTGGGTTGGTCTAAATGGTCGCCGGACATTCGTCTCGTTTCCTCCTGTCAATGTATTTGCCTTTTCAGCTAGGTCATCATACTACGCTGGGGCGGATTTTTCAACCCCTTTTACAAATTTTTTACTGCTTTCTTGCCAGAATGCACAAAAGAGCAGCCGCCTTCCCCGGAGGAAAAGCGGCTGCTCTCGTTTATTTTGACGCTTAGTATGCGACGCCCCAGTAGACCATAGTCTTAGCAGGCTTGCCGCAGCAGGGGCAGACATCGCTCAGATGCTCCTGCTCGAAGGGCATACAACGGCTGGACAGGCCAGCCTCTTCCTTCATCTTCATCTCACAGGCCAGATCGCCGCACCACATGGTCTTGATGTAGCCGGTGTTGGCCTTGGCCAGCTCCTTGACCTCGTCCATGGTGGTGGCGGGCCAAGTGCGGGCTTCACGGTTGGCCAGAGCGCGCTCGTACAGGTCCTTGCGCAGGGCCTCCAGCTGGGCCGGGATGGCGGTCTCCAGCTCGTCCAGAGAGACGAACACCTTCTCGCGGGTGTCGCGGCGGACGAGAACGCACTGGTTCTTCTCCAGATCCTTGGGGCCGATCTCGAGGCGCAGGGGCACGCCCTTCATCTCCCACTGGGAGAACTTCCAGCCGGGGGCGTTGTCGCTGTCGTCCAGCTTGACGCGGGCGTACTTGCTGATCTTCTCGGCCAGCTCCGCAGCCTTCTCGGAAACGCCGGGCTTGTGGGCAGCGATGGGCACCACCACGACCTGAACGGGGGCGACAGCCGGGGGCAGGATGAGGCCGTCGTCGTCGCCGTGGGTCATGATGATCGCGCCCACCAGCCGGGTGGAAACGCCCCAGCTGGTCTGGAACGGGTGATGCAGCTGGTTGTCGCGGCCGGTGAAGGTCACGTCGTAAGCCTTGCTGAACTTATCGCCGAAGTAGTGGCTGGTACCGCTCTGCAGGGCCTTGCCGTCCTTCATCATGGCTTCGATGGTGTAGGTGGCCTCGGCACCGGCAAACTTCTCCTTATCGGTCTTGCGGCCCTTGACAACAGGGATGGCCAGATCCTGCTCGCAGACGTCTGCGTAGCAGTTCAGCTGCTGCTGGGTCTCAGCCTCAGCCTCGGCAGCGGTCTCGTGGATGGTGTGACCCTCCTGCCACCAGAACTCGCGGCTGCGCAGGAAGGGGCGGGTGGTCTTCTCCCAGCGCACGACGCTGCACCACTGGTTGTACTTCATGGGCAGCTCGCGGTAGCTGTGCAGCACACGGGACCAGTGATCACAGAACATGGTCTCGCTGGTGGGGCGGACCGCCAGACGCTCTTCCAGCTTGTCCGAGCCGCCCATCGTGACCCACGCCACCTCCGGCGCGAAGCCATTGACCAGCTCACCTTCCTTCTGCAGCAGGCTCTCAGGGATCAGTACGGGCATCGCCACGTTCTCGTGGCCGGTGGCCTTGAAGCGGGCATCCATGTCTTTCTGGATCAGCTCCCAGATGGCCTGACCGTAGGGGCGCAGGATGATGAAGCCCTTGACGCTGGAATACTCGACCAGCTCTGCCTTAACGCAGATGTCGGTATACCACTGTGCAAAGTTCTCCTCCTGGCTGGTGATCGCCTGTACGAGCTTTTTGTTGTCTTTTGCCATTTTAATCTTATCCTCCCAAGGCCGTGCGCCAAACGCTCATCGTTCCGCACGAACCCATATATAAAGCCCCGCCGCTCTCTCTGCCGTGTGCAGAGGCGCGGATGCGGGGCTTTTCTGCATCTGTTGCTCAGCCCTTGTGGCTGTCCACAAAGTTCACCACATCACCCACCGTGCGCAGGTTCTCGATGGCGTCGTCGGGCACCTCGATGCCAAACTCATCCTCCAGCGTCATCACCATATCCACGATGTCGAGGCTGTCGGCCTCAAAATCGCCCATAATGTCACTGTCCATCGTGATCTTAGCAGGATCGACGTCCAGCTGTTCTGCCAGCAGTGCGCGGATCTTTTCAAACGTATCCATGATCGCGGTCTCCTTTTTGTGCTTTAATTTCGCATTTTCACGCTGCGCAGGCCGGGCATCTCTCCCCGCCTCCCCTTTGGCGGGCAGGCCGTCCCCCTGCGCAGAATGCTCTCTTTCTTTATATCCCATGACATGGCTGTTGTCAAGCCCCGTTTTTCTCTCCGGGTCGTTTTCCGGGCAAAAATTCCAGTTGAAATCCATCTGCCGCCTCTTTTTTTGCTTGACAGAACCGCCGTTCGTTCTTATAGTAATAGTAGCCCTCTCAGGCGCTTGCGCGCCAGCTCTCCCAGAGGGAGAGCCACTGGCGTGCCGGTCAGGTCTGTTCTGGATGAAAAAGTCCATGTTGCGATGCACAGCTTCGCTCCGCTTTATCCATCAGGTCGTTAAGAGAGGCCAAAGGAGTTTTCAACATGAAGCTTTCATTCACCAAAATGCAGGGCTGCGCCAACGATTACATCTACCTCGACTGCCGCACCAGCGGCGTGCCGGAGGACATCGCAGCCCTTTCGCAGAAGCTCTCCCGCCGCCACTTTTCCATCGGCGCGGACGGCATCATCTGCATCTGCGCCCCGGTGACGGAGGGTGCGGACGGGCGGATGCGCATCTTCAACGCCGACGGCAGCGAGGCGCAGATGTGCGGCAACGGCGTGCGCTGCGTGGCCGAATGGCTCTACACCCACGGCGCTGCGAAAGAGACGCTCCGCATCGACACCAACAGCGGCACCAAGACCATCACCCACAGGGGCGCACAGCTCTGGCAGGTGGAGATGGGCGGATACTCCGCCATGGCTGCGGCCCTGCCCGCTGTGAACATGGGCGAAGGGCCGCTGGTGGACTGCCCCCTCACCGTGGAGGGCAGGACGTGGCGCGTCACCTGCATCAGCGTGGGCAATCCCCACTGCGTGACCGTGGTGGAGGATGTAGACTGCCTGAAGCTTGAGGACATCGGCCCCGCGTTCGAGCTCCACGCCAACTTCCCGGAGCGGGTCAACACCGAGTTCGTGGAGGTGGTGGACGCCACCCACCTGAAAATGCGGGTGTGGGAGCGGGGCAGCGGCGAGACATGGGCCTGCGGCACCGGCACCTGCGCCACCGTGGCGGCGCTGACCGAGCTGGGCCTCTGCCCCGCCGGAGAGGACGTCCATGTCCAGCTGCGGGGCGGTGAGCTTATCATCCGGGTCCTGCCGGACAAAAAACTGCTCATGACCGGCAGCGCGGTCACCGTATGCGAGGGCATCGCTGAGGTATAAAGCATCCTTGCCCTCTCCGTGACTGAGAGGGCAGGCCGCCTATCAAGTAAAGAATCGAGGGAAAGTATTATGAAAATGAACAAGCACTACAACGAGCTGAAGGCCAGCTACCTCTTCGTGGACATCGCCCACAAGGTCGCCGCCTACCAGGAGGCCCACCCCGAGAAGGAGATCATCCGTCTGGGCATCGGCGACGTGACCCAGCCTCTGGCCAAGTGCGTCGTGGACGCCATGCACGACGCCGTCACCGAGATGGGCACCAAAGAGGGCTTCCACGGCTACGGCCCCGAGCAGGGCTACTCCTTCCTCAAGCAGGCCATTCAGGGCTACTACGCAGGCCGCGGCACCCAGCTGGCGGAAGATGAGATTTTCATCTCCGACGGTGCAAAGAGCGACCTCGCCAATCTGCTGGGCCTCTTTGACGTGGACAACACCGTCCTCGTTCCGGACCCCGTCTACCCCACCTATGTGGACGACAATGTCACCGACGGCCGCAAGATCATCTACGGCCGCACCAGTCAGGAGAACGGCTTCCTCGGGATGCCCGACGACAGCGTGAAGGCTGACATCATCTACATCTGCAGCCCCAATAACCCCACCGGCGCGGCCTACACCCGCGACCAGCTCAAGGCATGGGTGGAGTACGCCAGAAAGAACAACGCCATCCTCCTCTACGATGCTGCCTACGAGTGCTTCATCTCCGACGGCGAGCTGGCCCGCAGCATCTTCGAGATCGAGGGTGCCCGCGAGTGCGCCATCGAGATCTGCTCCTTCTCCAAGATCGCAGGCTTCACCGGCACCCGCTGCGGCTACACCATCGTGCCGAAGGAGCTGGAGCGTGACGGCATGAGCCTCAACAAGCTCTGGCTCCGCCGCCAGACCACCAAGTTCAACGGTGTGCCCTACATCGTGCAGCGCGGCGCAGCCGCCGTCTTTACCGAGAGCGGCATGGCTGAGATCCAGCACAACCTCGACTACTACCGCCAGAACGCCAAGGTCATCGCCGACGCGCTGGACGAGTGCGGCGTGTGGTACTGCGGCGGCAAGAACAGCCCCTACATCTGGCTGCGCTGCCCCGGCAGCATGAAGAGCTGGGAGTTCTTCGACTGGCTGCTGGAGAACTGCGGCGTCGTGGGCACCCCGGGCGTGGGCTTCGGCGAGTGCGGCGAGGGCTACTTCCGCCTGACCGCTTTCGGTGACGCTGAAAAGACCAAGACCGCCGCCGAGCGCATCAAGGCCGCCATCAAGGCTCTGTAAATTTTATCGCACAAAAAGAGGGAGGCTCCCGCCGGGGGCCTCCCTCTTTGCTGTATTTCAGCGCTCAAATGTCGTGCTGAGGGTCGTGCTCCACTCCCCGCCGGGGGCGAGGCAGGCCGCAGCGGCCCGCTGGCTCCACTCCTGCGGGTCGTCCACCGAGGCGGGCAGCGAGTTCCACGGCTCGATGCAGACGAAGCGCAGCGGCTTCGACAGGGCCGACCAGATGAGGGTATAGGGGAAGTCGGCCACATCGCAGACGATGCTGCGGCCGGTGTCCTTCTCGTAGATGCCCAGCGTCTTGGTGCGCAGGCCTGCCATGCAGAAGCTGTCGTTGTCGAAGAGGTCGTTGGTCAGTGGGATGGCCTGCTGGTTCTTCCACTGGTAGTAGCATTTGCCCGTCAGCAATCCGCCCCCGCTGGCGTCGAGGATGACCGGGCTTTCGGGCTGGTCGAAGCGGAACTCGTAGTCTTCGACGGTGTGCTCTGCATCGAAGGGCACACAAAAGGCCGGATGGTAGCCGATGCCGAACCGCAGCTCCTCGCTGCCGGTGTTCGAGACGGTGAGGGTGTGGTGAAGGGTCTTGCCGTCCAGCCAGAAGGTGCTGGTGAGGACGAAGTCGAAGGGGAACCGCTCTGCCTTCATGGTCTCGTCCGGACGCAGCTCGAGCTGGATGGTATCGCCCTCGGCCTTTAGCAGGGTGTGCTCCACATCCCGCGCGAAACCGTGCTGTCCGCCCTTATAGGTCTTGCCGCCGTGGGTGAAGCTGCCGTCCTTGAGCTTGCCCGTCCACGGGAAGAGGATGGGCGCATGGCGCTTCCAGACTGCCGGGTCTGCCTGCCAGAGCAGCTCTTCTCCCGCTGCGTTCTTCAGGCTGACGGCCTCGGCACCGTGGGTGTCCACCGTAAGGGTCAGATATTCGTTGTGAATGGTCGCCTGCATTTGTCTGCACTCTCCTTTTTTCAGTGTGTTTTTGCTGCTTCCAGTATACTCCCCCTGCCCCGAAAAGCCAAGAGGATTCACCCATTCTCTCCCAGCGGAATAGGCTGTACCGAGCCTTGTTCTGATTTTACGCAAAGGAGAGTTTTTATATGGCTACCGGAATCCTGCGCATCCAAGCTTTTGCAGCCCGCCAGTCCAGCCCCATCGAGGGCGTGACCGTCAATGTCAGCGGCGACGGCTTCACCGCCACCCGCCTCACCGACGCCGAGGGCAATGCCGCCGACGTCACCCTCACCACACCCGCCTGCGCCCTCTCGCTGGACGAGAATAACACCACGCAGGCCCCCTACGCGGTCTGCAGCCTTGTGGCCTCCAAACCCGGCTACCGCACCGTCCGCATTCAGGGCGTGCAGGTCTTTCCCGGGCAGGTGACGCTGGCTCAGCCCGAAATGATCCCCGACACGGAAGAGATTCGGGACCCCCCCAACGCCCCCATTATCATCCCGCCCCACAGCCTCTTCACCGGCAACGGCGGCAGCGGCCCGACCCCCGCCCTCGCCTGTACGCCGAGGGTGCTGGACCGGGTCATCATCCCCAAGAACATCACCGTCCACCTCGGCCGCCCCGCCGCATCGGCCCAGAACGTCACCGTCTCCTTCCGCAGGTATATCGCCAATGTGGCGTCCAGCGAGGTGTATCCTACCTGGCCTGAGCAGGCCCTCCGCGCCAACATCCACTGCCAGATCTCGCTGGCCCTCAACCGCATCTACACCGAGTGGTATCCCAGCAAGGGCTACACCTTCAACATCACCAACTCCACCAGCTACGACCAGTACTATGTGCACGGCCGGACCGTGTTCGACGTCATGGTGCGGCTGACGGACGACATCTTCAACACCTATATCCGCAAGACCGGCACCGTCAACCCCTACTACGCCGAGTACTGCGACGGCAAGAGCGTCACCTGCCCCGGCCTCAAACAGTGGGGCACCGTCACGCTGGCCAATCAGGGCCGGAACGCCCTCAGCATCCTCAAATATTACTACGGAAACAACATCGAGATCGTCCGCACGAACAACATCCAGTCCATCCCCCGGAGCTACCCCGGAAGCCCCCTGCGGCAGGGCAGCACCGGCAGCGCGGTGTTCACCTTACAGCGCCAGCTCAACCGCATCACGAAGGATTATCCCTTCCTCGGGCTGCTGACGGTGGACGGCATCTTCGGCAGCCGGATGACCGCGACGGTCAAAAAGTTCCAGAAGCAGTTCGGCCTCACCGCCGACGGCGTGGTGGGCCGCAGCACATGGTACAAGATCAGCTACATCTACGTCTCGGTCAAGGACCTCGCCGAGCTGACCAGCGAGGGGGAGACGTCCAACGGCACCCTCTCCAACGGCACATGGGATCCCGGCAGCGCGCCCCTCAAGGTGGGTTCGACCGGCCGGGAGGTGGAGCAGCTGCAGTTCTGGCTGAGCACGCTGGCCCAGTACGAGAGCCGCATCCCCTCCGTCACGGTGGACGGCATCTTCGGCAGTGGCACTGCGGCGGCGGTGCGGGCGTTCCAGCGGCGCTACGGCCTGACTGCGGACGGCATCGTGGGGCGGGCCACATGGACCGAGCTGTACGACCAGTTCCGCAGCATCCAGTCCGACAACGGCACCCCCAACGCCTACCCCGGCACTGCCCTGCGCCAAGGCAGCAGCGGCCAGAACGTCCGGCTGGTGCAGTTCTGGCTCAAGATCGCGCGGACGGTCTACCAGAGCCTCAGCAATGTGACGGTGGACGGCATCTTCGGCCCGGCCACGACGGCAGCGGTGCGGCGGTTCCAGACCTACTTCGGCCTTGCCAGTGACGGCATCGTGGGCCGCACGACGTGGAACAAGCTCTACGAGGTCTACAACGACATCGCCAACCGCCTGCTCTCGTCCAGCCTGCGGCCCGGCGAATACCCGGGTGTGCTGCGCAGCGGCTCCAGCGGCACAGCGGTGCGGGAGCTGCAATTCTACCTCTATCTCATGAGCGCCTACCAGAGCAGCATCCCCTCCGTCTCCATCGATGGCCGTTTCGGCGCGGCCACCGAGGCCGCTGTCCGGGCCTACCAGCGGTTCGCCGGGCTGACGGTGGACGGCATCGTGGGCCGGAAAACATGGGATTCGCTCTACGGAAAAGCCTCGGCTCTCCGCTCCTCCGGGCCTGTGGTCACCCTCAAGCGCCTGCCCTATCCCGGCACGCCGCTGACCATCGGCAGCGACAGCAGCGCCGTGCTCTACTACACCCTGCTTTTGCAGCGCATCGCCTACTATTATGACAGCGTGGCATCCCCCGCGCTTTCCAGCCAGTACACGCAGGAGACGGCAGACGCCACCGCCAGTGCACAGGAGCTTCTGGGCCTGCCCGCCACCGGCACAGCCGACGCCGAGACGTGGACGGCGGTGGAGGCTCTGAGCTTACAGCTGGCGGCCTTTACGCCCAACCCTGACCGGCATCCCGGGCAAGGGCCGGACTACCCGGGCCGGGCCATGAAGGAAGGCAGCGTGGGGCCTGACGTCAGCCTCATCGAGGGCTGGGTCAACGACCGCTCCCAGCTCTACTGCGAGGAGGACTACGTCACCGACAATGCCTTCTTCGGCCCGGAGGACACCGCCGCCGTGAAAGAGACGCAGCAGCGGGCGGGCCTTGAGACGAACGGCGTCGTAGACCGGCCCACTTGGGCCGCGCTCCGCGCCCAGAGCCACGCTGCCTGCGACAGCTGCACCGAGGAGGGATGAGAGATGGCACGCTTACTGGTCTATGATGCTTACGAGAACAAGGTCTACACCTATTCCAGCCTGAACGAAAACGACCCCATGCCCTACAGCACCGGCACGACCCTGACCGTCCGGGAGTTCCGGGGCAGGTCCAACAGTCCGGTGCTCTGGACGACCATTGCCGCCATGGAGGCATGGAACCTGACCCGCCGCAAGTACGGCAGAGGCATCCCGGTGGGGTACGCCTTCCGCCGCATCTGGGAGGGCGGCCACGGCACCCGCAGCCAGCACTACGCAGGCGTGTCCTTCGATGTGGGGCAGCGCCTCAGCCAGACCCAGCGCACCGCCATCTACAGAGCCGCCCGCTCCACCGGAGCGTGGGGCTACGTTGAGCCGCTGAGCCAGACCCCCACATGGGTGCACATCGACCGGCGCTACGGCACCCCCGCCTGCAGCGGCACCACGGCGGGCTACCCCACCCTCCGCAGGGGGAGCCGGGGCTGCTACGTCATGATCCTTCAGGATGCCCTCTCGACGCTGGGCTACCAGACCGGCAGCCGCATCGACGGCATCTTCGGCAGCCGGACGGAGGAGGCTCTCCGGGGCTATCAGCGCCGCACCAGCCTCCGCGTGGACGGCGTCTGCGGCTGCAACAGCTGGAAAAAGATCTCCACCGCCGTGCTGGGCGTGGGACGAACCAGAACGACCATTGATTGATTTTCATATATAGTAGCAGAAAACAAAAAGACTGCTGCAAAGTACGACCTCTCCGGCACAGCAAAGCCGTGACGGAGAGGTTGCTTGCAGCAGTCTCTTATTTTTATGGTTCAATCCTCCAGCACCACATCCTCGCTGAGCATCTGCCCGATGGGTTTTGCGATGCACAGGTCGGCTTCGGCGTCTGCGCCCGTAGGCTGCATATTGATGACTACGAGGTGGTCGCCCCGGAAATAGCGGATGAGGCCCGCCGCCGGGTAGACCACAAGGCTGGTGCCGCCGATGATGAGGGTGTCGGCCCGGCGGATGGCCGAGACAGCCCCGGACAGCACCTGCTCGTCGAGGCCCTCTTCATAAAGGACCACGTCCGGCTTGACGATGCCGCCGCACTTGGGGCAGCGGGGCACACCGGTGCTGTTGGCGATGAAGTCCACGCCGTAGAACGCGCCGCAGTTCACGCAGTAGTTGCGCAGCGTGCTGCCGTGCAGCTCGTATACCTTCTGTGACCCTGCGGCCTGATGGAGTCCGTCGATGTTCTGGGTGATGACGGCCTTCAGCTTTCCCTCCCGCTCGAGCTTGGCCAGACGGAGGTGGGCCGCGTTGGGCTTTGCGCCCCGGACGATGAGCTTATCGCGGTAGAAGCGGTAAAACTCCTCGGGGTGCGTTTCCCAGAAGGTGTGGCTCAGGATGGTCTCGGGCGGGTAGTCGTATTTCTGATGGTAGAGGCCGTCCACGCTGCGGAAATCCGGGATGCCGCTCTCGGTGGACACGCCTGCACCGCCAAAAAAGACGATGTTCTGGCTCTGCGAAATGATTTTTTCTAACTTTTCAACCATATTCAACACCTCTTTTGTATTACTTGCCGGAAATCAGCTTAAAATTTTGTATATTCTGCGCGTCGTTCTCCACGTTTCAGCGGTCATTCTCCGCAAACATCCGCCCCAGCTGGGGAAAAATGTCCTGCGGGAGCATCCCATACTCGCCCCTCCGGGCAGCCGCCCGGTCGGCGGCGGCACCGTGGAGCCAGACCGCGCAGGCGGCGGCATCGTAGGCAGGCAGGCCGCAGGCCAGCAGGGCCGACGTCATACCGGCCAGCACATCGCCGCTGCCGCCCCGGGCGAGGCCCGGGTTGCCGGTGGGGTTGATGCAGACCCGCCCATCCGGCCCGGCGACCACGGTCCGCGCTCCCTTCAGCACCACGACCGCGTTCCATTGGGCGGCATATCGCCGGGCGATGCTCTCCCGGTCGGCTTGGACCGCCTCCACCGAAAGCCCGGTCAGCCGGGACATCTCGCCCGGGTGGGGTGTCAGGATCAGCTCTTTGGCCGGGCGGGGCAGCTCCTCGCCCCCATTCATGAGGCTGGCGGCGGCGTTCAGGCCGTCGGCATCCAGCACCGCACTGCCCGAAAAACCGGTGAGCAGCTTCTTCACCAGCGTCCGCGTCTCGGCGGCGCGGGCGCTGCTCTGGGCCAGATACCCCAGCCCCGGCCCGATGAGAAGGACGGTGGCCTTCTGCCGGAGGATGCGGGGGATGCTCTGGGGCGAGATGCCCCCCTCTGCCCCCGGCTCACAGGGGCAGAGACAGCATTCCGGCAGGCGGGCCGCTACCGCCGCCATCACCGGCTCGACGCTGGCCAGCGTGACGATGCCCGCGCCGGTGCGCAGGGCACCCTCCACGGTCAGCGCCGCAGCGCCCCGGTAGCAGGCACTGCCCGCCACCGCCAGCACCGCCCCGAAGCTGCCCTTGTTGCTCTCGCGGCCCCGCTTCGGGATGCGGGACCAGACAGATCCAGCAGTGATGTCCGATGTCATGCTCACGCCTCCCCCTGAATGCAGCGCTTGATCTCTTTTTCCACGTCCTGCACCTCTTGGTGGAACATCCGGGCCGAGACGCGGAGTGCGCCGTGGCCCAGAATGATGACCTGTTCCATGCCGTCGGAGGTCGCCACCCGCACCCGGCGGTTCCTGCCGATCTCATGGGTGACGCGCTCGATGAACATATCCGCCGTCTCAGCCTCTTTCGTATAGACGACATGGATGTTGTGATACTCCTCGATGCTGCCGGGACTGCCCGGTACGCGGTAGGCGTCAAAGACGAGGATGAGGACGCACTTCTTAAAGCCCTGATAGTTGCAAAGAATGTCCATCAGCCGGTGGCGGGCGGCGTCGAGGCTCTCTTTGGCGAGTGCATTCAGCTCGTCCCACGCGAAGATGATGTTGTAGCCGTCCACCAGCAGGTATTCCGGCGCGATCTCCCACTGTTCGGCGGCAAAATCGGGCCGCTCCTTCTTCTGCACCGGGCGGAACGCCGCCAGCGGGTCCCGCTTGATGGGACCATAGGTGCGCTCGAAGATCTTCAGCAGCTCGGCGTCCTCTTCCAGCGTGGCACGGTACGCGGCCATCCGGCGGGGCCGGGCGGCGCTCTCTTCTGCCGTCGGGGCGGTGTGGCCCCAGCCGCTGTCCACGTGCATATGGCTGCGCACCTGTTCCCACGGCACGACGAAGCCCGCGCCGTGGGAGCAGAAGACCGAATCGGCGGGGTTGTCCAAGTCGTGCTCCGGCTCATAGCCCGCCGCCGCGATGACCTCCGCCGCATTGTGGCAGGGGCGGTAGCCGTCCAGCGTCAGGCTCAGATGTCCCCGGCCCCGGCTGTAGCTCACCACCTCCATCGGGTAGCTGCGCATGGCTGCCACCGGCGCAAAGCCGGTGAGAGCGGCCGTCTGGCCGTCGGGGGCGGTCTCGGGCGGTTCGAAGCTGCCCTCCATCCTCTGGATGTCGCTCATGGCCCGGCCGATGTTCTCCGCAGGCACTTCCAGCCGGAAGGAATACCACGGCTCGAGGAGCTGGGTCTTTTTGATCTGGTCTGCCATCATCAGGCCCTGCCGCACGGCGCGGTAGGTGGCCTGACGGAAGTCACCGCCCTCGGTGTGCTTGAGGTGGGCGCGGCCGGCGATGAGGGTGATCTTCATGTCCGTCAGCGGTGCGCCCATGAGGACGCCGACGTGCTGCTTTTCTTCCAGATGCGTCAGCACGAGGCGCTGCCAGTTCTTGTCCAGCTCCTCTTCCCGGCAGTCGGCGGCAAACTGCATCCCGCTGCCCCGGGGCAGCGGCTCCAGCTTCAGGTGGACCTCGGCGTAGTGGCGCAGCGGCTCATAATGGCCCACGCCCTCAATGGCCTCCGTTATCGTCTCCTTATATAGTATGCCGCCGGAGTCGAATTCCACGTCCAGCCCATACCGCTCCGCCAACAGGCTTTTCAGCACCTCGAGCTGGATCTCGCCCATGAGCTGGACGTGGATCTCGCCCAGCGTCTCGTTCCAGACGACGTGGAGCTGCGGCTCTTCCTCTTCCAGACGGTGGAGCCTGCCCAGCGCGGCATGGACGTCCGCGCCCTCGGGCAGGCAGACCCGGTAGCTCAGCACCGGTTCCAGCACCGGGAGGTCGCTGTCCCGCTCGGCGCCGAGTCCGGTGCCGGGGCGGGCCTTGGTCAGGCCGGTGACAGCGCAGACCTGTCCCGGCCCGATGGCCTCTGCCAGCGTATACTTTGCACCCGAATAGAGCCGCAGCTGGTTGGCCTTTTCGGCCCAAGGCTCTCCGTCCGCTTCGCCGGTGAGCTGGGCCTTGACCTTCAGCTCCCCGCCCGTGACCCGCAGCCACGTCAGCCGCTCGCCCCGCTCGTCCTGCGAGACCTTGAACACCCGGGCACCAAAGGCTTCCAGCGCCGGGGCGGCACGGGTGTATCTGTCAAGCCCCTCCAGCAGCTCATCCACGCCCTGCAATCCGCCTGCGTTTTCCCGCTGAAGGGCCACGCCGAACCAGCAGGGAAAGACGTGCCGCCGGGCAATGGCGGGGATGATGTCCTCCGCCGTCAGGCCGCCTGCGTCCAGCATCGTCTCCATCAGGCGCTCGTCGCAGAGGGCCAGCGCCTCGTCCCGTTCGGCCTGCGGGGCACCGAAGTCCACGAAGCCCTCGCCCAGACGGCGGGAAAGCTGCCCCAGAAGGGCTTCTTTCCCCGGTCCGGGCAGGTCCATCTTGTTGAGAAAGACGAAGGTGGGGATATGATACCGCCGCAGCAGACGCCAGAGGGTCTCGGTGTGGCTCTGGACGCCGTCGGTGCCGCTGACGACCAGCACCGCGTAGTCCAGCACCTGCAGCGTCCGCTCTGTCTCGGTGGAAAAATCCACATGGCCGGGGGTGTCCAGCAGAGTGATGCCGGTGCGGCCCGTCTTCAGCAGAGCCTGCTTGGAAAAGATCGTGATGCCCCGCGCTTTTTCCAGCGTGTCGGTGTCGAGGAAGGCATCCTTGTTGTCCACCCGGCCCAGCCTGCGGATGCTGCCTGCACGGTAGAGCATTGCTTCGGAGAGGGTGGTCTTGCCGGAGTCCACATGGGCGAGGATGCCCACCACCAGCTGTTTTTCGCTTTTTTCCGCCATGTCTTCCGCCCTCACACTGCGCCTGCGATGAGGCTGATGATGAGCAGCGCTGCGCCCAAGATCAAATTCGAAAGCATACTGCAATAGATGCGTTCCTCCGGCTCCAACTCCTCGAAGGAGACGATGCGCTCGTCTGCAAAGTCCACGATGGACTTGGTGGCGTGGAGCTTCTTCTTTTTGCCCATGTCCTTGAACTCCTCGCCCAGATGGTGGACGGTCACGCCGTCCAGACGGAGGTAGTTCACCCACGCCCACGCCAGCAGCACGACGCCCAGCAGCAGGGCCGGGGCCTGCCACATGGTGAATTTGCCGTCGCTGACGTAGCGGTCCCACAGCAGCATCAGGACGGCCACGACCGACACCCGGGTGACGGATTTATACAGAACGGGGCGGAACATATATTTTTGATACATCGAGATCAGCTTTTTCATCCAAGGACGCTCCTTTTATAGAAGTAACATTCTTTTTTATTGTAGCATGATTTTGTGAAAAAAGATAGCCGCTTTGCGTTTTCCAACTTTCGTTGTATCCATCTTTCGTCCTGCAAAAGTACGACTTCTTTTCATTCTTTACCGTTTTTTTGCCGTCATTTTTCAGAGAAAAGCATCCGTTACTATTTTGTTTTTATTTTAGGGCTGTATGTCATTGACTTCTTTTGCCCACAATGTTAGAATACGAAAGGTGCGGCCCCGGGCGCTTTGTGCGTTTTGGCACCCGGAGCGCACCGTTTTTTGCATTTAGGATAGGAAAAAAGGAAAACAATATCTCGGAGGAGCGTATCTCAATGAACATCGATTTTGAGTCCCGCAACATCACCCGCCGCAGCTTCCTGAAGGGCGCCGGCGTCGTGGGTGCCGCCGGCCTGCTGTCCGCCTGCGGCGGCAGCAAGTCCAACAACTCCGGCAGCACGGCTGCTTCCGGCGTGGAGGCCCCCAACTCCACCGGTGCCACCCCCCTCAAGGAGTACATCTCCTGGGAGTCTGCCAACCGTGAGATCGAGAGCTGGAACCTGCTGTACAGCCAGACCCTCAGCGACGCCAACGTCGTCACCAACCTGTGGGACGGCCTGATGAGCTTCGACTGCTACGGCAAGCTGGTGCCCGCCATCGCCACCAGCTGGGAGGCCAACGAGGACTCCACCGTCTGGACCTTCCACCTGCGCGACGACGTGGACTGGGTGGACTGCAACGGCGAGGTGAAGGAGCACATCACCGCCACCGATTTTCTGGTCGGTCTGGAGTGGGTGCTGAACGCCTCCAAGAACGAGGCCAACAACACCTCCATGCCCACCCTGTACATCGTGGGCGCTGAGGAGTACTACGAGAAGACCAAGGATATGGGCGCTGCCGCCGCCGACCTGCGCTACCAGGATATGCTGGACGCAGGCGTGGGCATCGAGGCTCCCGACGACTACACTCTGGTGTTCACCTGCAAAGATCCCTGCCCCTACTTTGACACCGTGGCCTCCTACACCAGCTTCTACCCCGCCTCTCAGGCGCTGATCGACGAGCTGGGCATCGAGACCTTCCGTGGCTGCGACAACACCAATATGTGGTACTGCGGCCCCTATATCGTCGAGGAGTATATCCAGGGCAACACCAAGAGCTATACCCCCAACCCCCACTACTACGATGCTGCCAACGTCAGCCGCTTCGAGCGTCTGACCGTGACCATGATCTCCGATCAGGCCATCGCATTCCAGCTCTACCAGAACCGCGAGCTGGACGAGATCGACCTGAACGAGAGCACCATCACCACCATCACCTCCGACCCCAACAACGAATACAACAGCCAGCTCTGTGAGAAGCGCGCCCGCCCCTCTGCCTACGCCATGCACTTCAACTACCAGAAGAACAATGCCGACGGTACCCCCGATGTGAACTGGAACAAGGCCATCGCCAACACCGCTTTCCGTCAGTGCTTCTACCGCGGCCTGAACCTGAAGGCATGGTTCTCCCGCTACAACAAGATCAACCCCCTGAAGTGCGAGAACGACTACTACACCATGAAGGGCCTGTGCTACAACACGCAGGGCGCTGAGTACACCACTCTGGTGGCCAAGGAGATGGGCTTCGATGGTGAGGCTTATGATGGCGAGACCATGATCCGCCTGCGTGCCAACGGCGGCGACATCTCTGCCCTGAAGAAGCAGGCCATGGAGGAGCTGAGCGCCATTGGCGTCACCTTCCCCGTCAAGGCCACCTACTTCATCATCGCCAGCAGCACCTCCGCACTGGACAACGCCACCATCCTGAAGCAGTGCTTCTCCGACAGCTTCGGCGACGACTTCATCAAGCTGGACGTCCAGACCTACGTTTCCAGCCTGACGCAGGAGGTCCGCACTCCTCAGCTCCAGAGCTTTGTCATCAACGGCTGGAGCGCCGACTTCGGCGACCCCATCAACTTCCTCGGTCAGGAGACCCTCCACGACGACAACGCTTTCTACTCTCACTACTACTCCAACATCGCCCGGGTGGCTGAGGCTCCTGCCGACTACCAGAAAGACCTGATGGACGCTTTCGAGCAGTACACCGACCTGGTCAATGCCGCCAACGCCATCGTCAACGACACCGACGCCCGCTACGAGGCCTTCGCCAAGGCTGAGGCCTATATGCTGGAGAACGTGCTGGTCAGCCCCACCTATTACGACATCGCATGGTCCCTGACCCACGCCAACGAGTACAGCAAGATCAACGCCATGTACGGCGGCTGCAACTACAAGGCCGTCAACTGGGAGACCAGCGAAGAGGCCTACACCACCGTCCAGTACGAGCAGTTCGCCAAGGCATTCGATCAGGCTTCTCAGGGCTGATCCGGCGCGAAGAGTCATACAATTTCAGCTTACGCATGAAATTTTTTCACTTTCATATGTCTGCTGAGTCAATAAGATTCAATCCATACCAGAGTGGTTTTTCTTGACTTCCCGGCGATGGGATGATAGAATACTTGCAACCGATACGGATTCTGCAAAGGCGCAGAAACAGGTCATTAAAAATCTGTCTCTGCGCCCTTTTTGTACCTATTTTTACTCTGTGGGAGAGTAAACTGGCACTATCGGGATAGAGAAACGGAGCGCGCAGAGCCGTACCAGCAATTACAGGAGGGAAAGAATATGTACCACGATTTTGAGTCTCACGCCATCACCCGCCGCAGCTTCCTCAAGGGCGCAGGCGCTGTGGGCGCAGCCGGTCTGCTGGCCGCCTGCGGCGGCAGTTCCTCTTCCAGCACTGCTGCCAGCGCCTCCTCTGCATCCTCCGGTGCAGCGGCCTCCGGCAAGGGCCTGAGCGAGCTGTTCACCTACGAGACCTCCGGCCGCGAGATCGAGAGCTGGAATATGCTCTACAGCCAGCAGGCCATCGACTTCAACGTCACCACCAACCTCATCGACGGCCTCGTCGGCTTCGACAACTACGGCAAGCCCGTCCCCGCCATCGCCAAGAGCTGGGAGCACAACGAAGACTCCACCGTCTGGACCTTCCACCTGCGGGATGACGTGGACTGGGTGGACATCAACGGCGAGGTGCAGGAGCATCTGACCAGCAAGGACTTCCTCACCGGCTTCGAGTGGGTGCTGAACGCTAAGAAGAATCAGGCCTCCAACACCTCCATGCCCTCCACCACCGTCGTGGGCGCAGCCGACTACTATGACAAGACCTATGCGATGGACGACGCAGCCGCCGCGGCCCTGACCTACGACGATATGATGGCCGCAGGCGTCGGCATCGACGCACCGGACGACTACACCGTCGTCTTTACCTGCCTGAACCCCTGCCCCTACTTCGACACCGTGGCTTCCTACGTCTGCTGCTACCCGGCCCCTCCGGCTCTGGTGGAAAAGCTGGGCGTCGAGGGCTTCCGCGGCGTGGACTACACCCAGCAGTGGTGCTGCGGCCCCTACCTCATCGAGGAATTTGTGGCCGACAACTCCAAGCGCTTCATCCCGAACCCCCACTATTATGCGGCAGACGAGTGCACCCGCTTCGAGCGCGTGTCCCTGAGCATGATCACCGACCTGACCGTGGGCTATCAGCTGTACCAGAACCGCGAGCTGGACGAGCTGGAGCTGAGCGAGAGCACCCTGACCACCATCACCTCCGACAGCTCCAACACCTACAATGACCAGCTCTGCGAGAAGCGCCCCACCAAGTACGCCTACGACTTCCACTTCAACTTCAACTGCCTCAACTCCGACGGCACCCCCAACGAGAACTGGAACAAGGCCGTGGCCAACCGGGCGTTCCGCCGCTGCTTCCAAGAGGGCCTGAACCTCATCCCCTACTACGCACGCTTCAACAAGATCAACCCCCTCAAGTGCGAAAACAGCTTCTACACCATGAAGGGCGTCTGCTATAACTCCAAAGGCACCGACTACGTTGATCTGGTTGCCAAGGAGCTGGGCATCGACGGCGAGAAGTACGACGGCGAGACCATGATCCACCTGCGCAAGTCCACCGCCGACTCCATCGCCGCCCTCAAGAAGCAGGCCATGGACGAGCTTTCCGCCGTCGGCGTCACCTTCCCGGTGAAAGTCCCCTTCTTCTTCGTGGCCGGCAACACCGTCCAGCAGGACAACGCCACCGTCCTCAAGCAGTGCTTCACCGACAGCTTCGGCGACGACTTCATCCAGCTGGAGCTTGGCACCTACGTCTCCAGCCTCGCCAAGGAGGTCCGCATCCCCAAGCTGCACGGCTTCGTCATCAACGGCTGGGGCGCAGACTTCGGCGACCCCATCAACTTTGTGGGTCAGGAGATCCTGCATGACTCCAACGCCTACTATGCCGTCAACTACTCCAACATCCCCCTCGTGGCGGAGAATCCCGCCGATTACCAGAAGGAGCTGGTAGAGGAGTTCGAGCAGTTCACCGACCTCGTCAACGCCGCCAACGCCATCGTGGACGACACCGATGCCCGCTACGAGGCTTTCGCAAAGGCCGAGGCCTACATGATCAACAACTCGCTGGCCGTCCCCTGCTACTATGACGTCCACTGGTGTCTCACCCATGTCAACGAGTACACCAAGATCAACGCCATGTTCGGCCCCTGCAACTACAAGTACATCAACTGGGAGACCAGCGAGGACGCCTACACCACGGCCCAGTACGAGGAGTTCGCCAAGGCATTCGACGCGGCAAAAGCTTAACTTTTTCTGAACTTTTTCCCCGCCGGGATCTCCTGTCCCCGGCCTATATCCCACACAGCGGGAGCTGTTCTCATCTCGAGAACAGCTCCCGCTGTTTTGTTTTTTGGCCGCTTTGTCTTATTTTCGTCACCCTTCATTGCGGTAAAGTAAATTTATTTCATGTGTGTACGGCGTATTCCTTTCTTTTAGAAGAAAAAGCGATTTCCATTCCATTGACAACCATTTATTTCGATGGTACAATATATGTCGTGTTAAGGATTTTACGGGAGGAGCACAGGCACAGACAGAGGGGTCTGTTTCTGCGCTCTTTTGTATTCTCTGGCAATACAGGGAGGGCAGATGATCTCGTAAAAGAGTGGGAAATCGGCAGGGCACTGTACCCTGCGCCATAGAGCCGAGACACGAAAGAATAATTGGGAGGAAAACACAATGAACGCAAATTTTGAGTCTCATTCCATCAGCCGCCGCAGCTTCCTCAAGGCTTCCGGCGTCGTGGGCGCTGCAAGCATCCTGGCCGCTTGCGGTGGTTCTTCCAGCAGCACTGCTGCCAGCACCTCCGGTGCTGCCTCCGGCGCAGCTGCACCCGCAGCCGACGCCATCACCGATTACGTCTCCTTCGAGACCGCTAACCGTGAGCTGGAGACTTGGAACTTCCTGTACAGCCAGTCCGCTTCCGACATGAACGTCACCACCAACTGCTGGGACGGTCTGCTGAGCTTCGACTGCTACGGCAAGGCAGTGCCCGCCATCGCATCCAGCTGGGAGCACAACGAGGACTCCACCGTCTGGACCTTCCACCTGCGCGACAATGTCGATTGGTGCGACGTCAACGGCGAGGTCAAGTCTCACCTGACCTCCAAGGACTTCCTCGTGGGCTTCGAGTGGGTCCTGAACGCCCTCAAGAACGAGGCCTTCAACACCTCCATGCCCTCTGAGACCGTCGTGGGCGCTGCCGAGTACTACGACCTGACCAAGGACAAGGGCGACGCTGCTGCCGATATGACCTACGAGGATATGCTGGCTGCTGGTGTCGGCATCGAGGCTCCGGACGACTACACTCTGGTCTTTACCTGCAAGGACCCCTGCCCCTACTTCGACACTGTCGCTGCCTATAACAGCTTCTACCCCGCCTCTGAGGACCTCATCAATGAGCTGGGCATCGATGGCTTCCGTGCCTGCGATTACTCCACCATGTGGTACAATGGTCCGTACCTCATCGAGGAGTACATCCAGCAGAACACCAAGAGCTTCATCCCCAACCCCAACTACTACGCTGCAAACGACTGCACCCGTTTCGAGCATCACACCATCACCATGATCCCCGACCTGTCCATGGGCCTGCAGCTGTACGAGAACGGCGAAGTCGATAACATCGACCTGACCGAGTCCAACCTGACCACCATCACCTCTGACTCCAACAACGAGCACAACAAGTTCCTGTGCGAGAAGCGCCCCACCAAGTACAGCTTCCAGATGCACCTGAACTTCCAGCGCAAGGATGAGAACGGCAATCTGGACGAGAACTGGAACAAGGCTGTTTCCAACCGCGCGTTCCGTCAGTGCTTCTACAAGGGCATCGACTTCACCAACTACTACGCCCGCACCAACAAGATCAACCCCCTGAAGTGCGAGAACGACTACTACACCATGCCCGGTGTCTGCTACAACACCAAGGGTGAGGAGTACACCACTCTGGTCGCCAAGGAGATGGGCTTCGACGGTCAGGCTTACGACGGCAAGACCATGATCCGCCACCGCGACAACGGCGGCGACATCGCCGACCTGAAGAAGCAGGCCATGGAAGAGCTGAGCGCCATCGGCGTCACCTTCCCCGTCCACTGCCACCACTACATCAAGAGCGGCGACACCACTGCTCTGGATACCGCGACCGTCCTGAAGCAGTGCTTCTCCGAGAGCCTCGGCGATGACTTCGTCGTGCTGGACATCGGCACCTACGTCTCTTCCATCTATAAGGAAGTCCGTAACGTCCAGCTGCACTCCATCCTGCAGAACGGCTGGGGCGCTGACTTCGGCGATCCCGTCAACTTCCTCGGTCAGGAAGTCCTGAGCGACGACAACGCTTACTACGCTCAGACCACCTCCTGGATCGCAGCCGTCGAGGCCGACCCGAAGGATTACCAGAAGGAGCTGCTGGCAGATTATCAGGAGTTCACCGATCTGGTCACTGAGGCAAAGGCCATCGTCACCGATATCGATGCACGCTATGCCGCATTCGCAAAGGCTGAGGCTTCCATGCTGAACAACGCACTGTGCATCCCCTGCCTGTTCGAGGTGTTCTGGTGCCTGACTCACGTCAACGAGTACACCAAGATCAACGCCATGTACGGTCCCTGCAACTACAAGGCCGTCAACTGGGAGACCCGTCAGGGCGACGGCTACACCACCGAGGAGTACGAGGCTTTCTCCGCTGCATTCGATGCAGCAACCAAGGCCTGATGATTATTTTATAAAGGTTTGGTTATCATGTTAAAATACACCGTCAAGCGGCTGGCTCAGTCGCTCGTCACAATTTTATTGATCGCAACCATCGTCTTTCTGCTGATGCGCTGCCTGCCTACGGACTACTACTTCACGGAAGAACAGCTCATGAAGTTTACCGAAGAGCAGAAATACGCTGCACTGGAAGCCGCCGGTCTGACCGACCCCATCGGCACCCAGCTGCTGCACTTCTACAACGACCTGCTCCATCTGGACTTCGGCACGTCCCGCCGCATCCAGAACGGTGCCTCTGTCGTGAAGGTCATCGGCAAGAAGTTCGGCGTCTCCATGCGCCTCGGCCTGATCTCTGCCGGCATCTCGTTGGTGGTGGGCGTCCTGCTGGGCATCCTGCAGACCGCCTTCAAGGACAAGGTCTTTGACTGGATCGGCACTGCCTACACCGTTTTCGTCAACGCGGTGCCCTCTCTGGTCTCCTATTCGCTGGTGCTGGTGTTCGGCTCCAAATATCTGGGCTTCCCCACGCTGTACTCGACCCGCAATGTCGGCCCGTCCAGCGTGCTGCCCATCGTCTGCCTGTCGCTGGCTTCCATCGCAGGCTATGCCCTGTGGACCCGCCGCTACATGGTGGATGAGCTGACCCGCGACTATATCAAGCTGGCCCGCGTCAAGGGCCTCAGCTCCAGCGAGATCATGTTCAAGCACGTCCTGCGCAACGCCATGGTCCCCATGGTGCAGTATATCCCCCAGTCCATCCTGCTGACGGTGGGCGGCTCTCTGCTGATGGAGCGGTTCTTCTCCGTCCCCGGCATGGGCCCCCTGCTGACCGACGCCATCCAGCGCTATGACCTGAACGTCGTGCAGACGCTGGTCATCCTCTACGCTGTGCTTGGCATCGTGGGTGTTTTTATGGGCGACGTGCTGATGATGCTCGTTGACCCGCGCATTACTCTGACCGGAAAGGAGGCCGCACGCTGATGGCAAAAGCATCGGATTTTGAGGGCAAGAAGCAGGACGAACTGTTCTACTTCGTCGAGTACTCTCCGGAGGAAGCCGAGCGTGTCGGCTACTCCAACTACAGCTACTGGGGTTCTGTCGTCCAGAACTTCCTCAAGCACAAGGCTGCTGTCGTCTGCCTGTTCCTGTTCCTGTTCCTCGTGGTCTTCTCCTTTATCGCACTGGCCATCGGCAAGTACGATTATCAGACGCTGGTGACGGATTCCTCTCTGGCGTTCCAGAAGCCCAACGGTGAATACTGGTTCGGCACCGACAACCTCGGCCGCGACTACTGGTGTCAGGTGTGGTACGCCACGCAGGTGTCCATCCGTCTGGCCCTCATCGTCGCCGTGGGCGAGAGCATCCTCGGCGTCATCATCGGCCTGATCTGGGGCTATGTCCGTGAGCTGGACCGCTTCTTCACGGAGCTGTACAACCTCATCGACAATGTGCCCTACATCATCTACATGACCCTGATCGCACTGGTCGTCGGCCAGAGCTTCACCATCATGGCCGTCTCGATGATCGCCATCGGCTGGCTGGTCATGGCCCGCCGCGTCCGCAACATGGTGTTCATGTTCCGCGACCGCGAGTACAACCTCGCGTCCCGCTGCCTTGGCACCCCGCTGTGGCGCGTCCTGACCAAGAACATCCTGCCGTATCTGGTCTCCGTCATCATCCTGCGCATGGCGCTGAGCATCCCCGCCACCATCAACCTCGAGTCCACCCTGTCCTATCTGGGCATCGGTCTGGGCATCGAGACCCCGTCGCTGGGCCTCATCCTGAGCAAGGTGCGCGGCTTCTTCCTCGACTACCCCTACCTGCTGGTCTTCCCCGCATCCATCGTGTCCATCATCTCCATTTCCTTCTATATCATGGGCAACGCTTTCTCGGATGCTGCTGACCCGCGCAACCACGTTTAACAGATGGGAGAGAAAATCACAAAAATGGATAGACAACCGATCATCTCTGCCAAAGACGTGGAGATCACCTTTAGCCTGCGCGGCAAAAAGCTGAACGCGATCCGCAAGTGCTCGCTGGACCTGTACGACGGCGAGACACTGGCCATCGTGGGCGAGTCCGGCTCGGGCAAGTCCGTATTCACCAAGACCTTCGTGGGTATGCTGGATGTCAACGGTAAGATCACCGGCGGCTCCATCCTGTACGAGGGCCGCGACATGACCAAGTTCACCGAGAAGGACTGGCTGGGCGTGCGCGGCAAGAAGATCGCCATGGTCATGCAGGACCCGATGACCAGCCTGAACCCGCTGAAGAAAATCGGCAAGCAGATTCAGGAGAGCATCGAGCACCATCAGGGCCTGAAGGGCGAGGCTGCCAAGAAGGCCGCCATCGAGATGCTGGCCAAGGTCGGCATCCCCGACCCGGAGCGCCGCTACGAGCAGTATCCTCATGAGTTCTCCGGCGGTATGCGTCAGCGCGTGGTCATCGCCATCGCTGCTGCCTGCCGTCCGCAGGTGCTCATCTGCGACGAGCCGACCACCGCTCTGGACGTGACCATTCAGGCACAGATCCTGCAGCTCATCCGCGACCTGCAGAAAGAGCTGGGCATGTCGGTCATCTACATCACCCATGACTTGGGTGTTGTGGCCAACGTGGCCGACCGCGTGGCCGTCATGTACGCCGGCCAGATCGTCGAGTACGGCACCGTGGAAGAGATCTTCTACGATGCATGGCATCCCTACACTTGGGCGCTGCTGCAGGCTCTGCCTCAGCTGGGCACCAAGGGCGAGGCTCTGCCCACCATCGACGGCACGCCGCCGAACCTGTTCAATGAGATCAAGGGTGACGCATTTGCGCCCCGCAACAAGCACGCGCTGGCCATCGACTTCGTGGCAGAACCTCCGTTCTTTCAGGTGTCCGAGACCCACGCGGCAAAGACATGGTATCTGGACCCGCGCGCTCCCAAGATCGAGCGTCCGCACTCCATCCAGAACCTGCGTGAAAAAATGGGAAAGATGGGAGGTTCCAACTTAAATGGCTGAACGCGAAAAGCTGATTGAGCTGAAAGACCTTCAGATCACCTTTGGCTCCGGCAAAAAGAAGTTCGTGGCCGTGGACCACGTCAATTTTGACATCTACAAGGGCGAGACCTTCTCGCTGGTCGGCGAGTCCGGCTCTGGCAAGACCACCATTGGCCGTGCCATCTGCCGCATCAACCCGACCTCGGGCGGCGACATCTTCTTCAAGGGCCAGAAGATCAACGGCAAGATCCCCAAGGAACTGGACCGCGAGGTCATCCGCAAGGTGCAGATGATCTTTCAGGACCCCATGGCCTCTCTGAACGAGCGCGCCAAGGTCGAGTACATCGTGGCGGAGGGTCTGCTGAACCACCACCTGTACAAAGATCAGGATGACCTGCACGAAAAGGTCATGAACGCTCTGCACGAGGTCGGTCTGCTGCCGGAGTTTGCCTCCCGCTTCCCCCATGAGTTCTCGGGCGGCCAGCGCCAGCGCATCGGCATCGCCCGTGCGCTGGTCATGGAGCCGGAGTTCATCGTGGCCGACGAGCCGATCTCCGCACTGGATGTCTCCATCCGTGCACAGGTGCTGAACCTGCTGAACAGCATGAAGAAGTCCCGCGGTCTGACTTACCTGTTCATCGCGCACGACCTGTCGGTCGTCCGGTTCATCTCCGACCGCATCGCCGTCATCAGCAAGGGCCGCATCGTGGAGCTTGCAGAGGCTGAAGAGCTGTTCCTCCATCCCCTGCACCCCTACACCAAGGCTCTGCTGAGCGCCGTCCCCATCCCCGACCCGGGTCTGGAAAAGAAGAAGAAGCTTCTGGTCTACGACCCCTCCTGCCACGATTACAGCGTGGACAAGCCGGTCTGGGAAGAGATCGCAAACGGCCACTTCGTCTATGGCAACCAGAAGGAGCTGGAAGGCTACCGCAAGGAATACCAGAGCCAGCTCTAAACACTGTCACTTGACTGTATTTTAACACAAACGCCCCGCCGCATTGGGAATCTCCCTTTTGCGGCGGGGTTTTGTGCTGTAGAAAAACGAGGCCGCCTCCCGACTCTGCGCCGGGAAGCGGCCTCCTTGTGTTTTATATCAGTCTTGCGCCGGGCTTCGGCTCGTGGGCCTGCCAGAGGGTGATCCACTCGGGCAGGCGCAGGGCCTTCAGCCGCTCCGGGAGGGCGGCAAGGTCGCCGCCGGTGAGATACCACCCACCGCCCAGAGCCGCCAGCGCCAGCAGCAAGAGCACCGCCAACAGGACGCGGAGGGGATGCTTCTTCTTTTGTGGCGGGGTTTCGGCGTGGTCCTGGGCGGCCTGTCCGGCGGGGAGGAAGCCCGTCCCCTCTGCCTGCGGCAGACCGGCGGCGGCGCGGCGTATCATGTCCAGCAGCCAGAGCGCGGCGTTGTCCGCTGCGGGGACCGTGCGGAGCCAGCAGCCTTTTTTCGCACTGAGCACCAGAACATGGTCGCTCTCCCGCTCCGCGCAGGCCACAGCCAGCTCTGTGCCCACGATGCGGCGGGCCGCCTGCGCCCGGGCAAGGGCCAGACGGACGGGTTCAGGCTTGTCCCCCTCCCCGCCGAGCTTGGCCCGGGCACGCTTTTCGATCTGGGGGCCGGTCTTGGCATCGGCGTAGCTCATGGTGCCGAAGTCGTAGACCTTCTCCGCGCCGGGCACCTTCTCGAGCCGGGCTTCCAGCAGAGCACCAGCGGCGGCATCGCCGCAGGCCAGCAGCCGGTCATGGGCTTCCAGCGCCTGCACGGCGGCAGCCGCCAGACTGGTATCCCCTGCCCCATACACATCTGCACCGAAGCTGCTGCGCAGGCTCTGGGCCGCTTTCTTCAGCCCAGAGGGCGTGTCTGCATGGACAGCCAGCAGCGTCTCTGCGCCCCGGCACTTCCACTGGGCCTCCGCCCTCCACTGGGGCGCAAACCGCGCCACCGCAGCTGCCAGCCGTCCCTGCGGCGCACCGTACAGGCGCAGCACACAGCGGGTCTCCTCTGCCAAATCCCATCAACCCCTTATTATGATGTTTCCCGGACAAAAGCTCTGTCCAGCGCGGCCAGCGCCGCGTCGTCCGACTGCCGGGCGGCGGTGAGGGCCTGCGTCCCTTCGGGGACTTTGCCCTGCGCCAGTCGCAGACCCAGCTCCAGTGCCGCCTGTGCGGCCCGGGCACGCACCAGCGCACGGTCGGGCCGGGAGACGAAGAGCTTTTTGACATAGGCCACGCCATCCCGGGCAGCGCCGAGATAGACGGTGCCCACGGGGCGGACCTCATCGCCGCCGGTCGGGCCGGCCACGCCGGTGACGCTCAGGGCGATGTCGGCCCCCGAGGCCGCTGCCGCGCCCAGCGCCATCTGTGCCGCCACGGGAGCGGACACGACGTTGTATTTCCCGATGACCGCCGGGTCCACGCCCACGAGCTTGGTCTTGGCCTGCTCCCAGTAGGTCACGAAGCCATAGCCGAACACCTCGCTGGAGCCGGACACAGAGGTCAGCCGCTGGGCGATGAGTCCGCCGGTGCAGCTCTCAGCGGTGGAGATGGTCAGACCCTTTTCCTTCAGGGTATCCACCACCGTCTCTTCCAGCCCGGCCACATCCTCATCATACACCGCATCGCCCAGCGTATCATAGAACTTTTTGGCATATGCGCGGCACATTTTTTCGCCGTCCTCGTCGGAGCGGGCGCGGGCCGTGATCCGGATCTCGCACTCGCCGGTCTTGCAGTAGATGGCGGCGGTGGGGTTCGGGTTTTCCAGCAGGTCACGGACTCTATACTCGATGTCGCTCTCGCCGCCCAGCACCCGGAGGGTGACGGAGTGGAGGGTGCAGTTCTGGCGCTCCATCAGCAGGGGGCGGACGCTCTCGGTCCACATGGCTTTCATCTCGTGGGGCACGCCGGGCATGAGGACAGCACAGCGGCCATCCTGCTCGAACCATGCACCGGGCGCAGTACCGTGGTTGTTGATGATCTTATGGCCCTTGGCGGGCACCATCGCCTGCTTGCGGTTGTTGGGGGTCGTCTCGCGGCCAGTACGGGCAAAGTAGCCGGTGATCTTCTCCCACTCGGACGCATCGAAGACCAGCTCGTCGCCGAAGCAGGCTGCGACGGTCTCCTTGGTCAGGTCGTCCGCCGTGGGGCCGAGGCCGCCGGTGAAGATCAGCAGGTCGCAGCGGCTCTTGGCCTCGTTGACGAAGTCGGCCAGACGGTCATGGTTGTCGCCGATGGTGCTCTCTCGCTGGACGGTGATGCCCAAATCGGCCAGCTCCCGGCTGAGGTACTGCGCGTTGGTGTTGAGGATATTGCCGAGAAGAAGCTCGGTGCCCACACTGATGATCTCTGCTGTCATGGCTCAGCCCTCGAATTCCACGTCGTCGGTGATACGCAGACGGATGCGCTCGGTGGCCTCGGCAGCTTCGGCTTCCAGCTGGGCCAGACCGGGCATCCCGGCCTCGGCCTCAAGGATCTCTTCCAGCTCGGGGCGGATCTTCGGGTGCGGCGGGGTGAAGATGGTGCAGCAGTCCTCGTAGGGCAGGATGCTCGTCTCAAAGGTATTGATGTGGCGGGCTGTCTCGACGATCTCAGTCTTGTCCATGCCGATCAGGGGGCGGAGGATGGGCAGGTCCTGCGCAGCATCGGTGCACTGCAGGGCCTTGACGGTCTGGCTGGCCACCTGTGCAAGGCTCTCGCCGGTGACGAGGGCCTCACAGCCCTGCTTCTTGGCGATGATGTTGGCAATGCGCATCATGCTGCGGCGCATCAGGACGGTGAAGAGGACGTCCGGAGCGTTGTCGCGGATGTACTCCTGCGGCTTGGTGTAGGGCACCACAAAGAGGTTGGTGCTGCCGGTATAGGGGGTGATCAGCTGGGCCAGCGCCTTGACTTTCAGTTTTGCACGCTCCGAAGTATACGGAGGGGACGCAAAATGGATGTGGTCGAGGCCGAGACCGCGCTTTGCCATCCGGTACGCCGCCACCGGGCTGTCGATGCCGCCGGAGAGCATATTGAGGGCGCGGCCGGAGGTTCCCACCGGCAGGCCGCCCTCACCCTGTATTTTCGGGCCGTGGATATACGCGCCGTAATCGCGGATCTCCACGATGACCTTGAACTGCGGGTTCTTGACGTCCACCCGCAGGTAGTTGTGCTTGCCCAGCAGGTAAGCGCCCAGCTCCCGCATCAGCTCAGGGCTGGTCATGGGGAAAGTCTTGTCCGAGCGGCGGGCCTCCACCTTGAAGGTCTTGATGCCATGGAGACTGTCGCCCAGATAGTCCTCGGCGGTCTGGCAGATGGTGTCAAAGTCCTTCTCGCAGACCACGGCACGGCTGAGCGCGGCGAGACCGAACACCTTGCTCACCCGCTCAAAGGCGAGGTCCATGTCGATGTCGTCCTCCTCCGGCTCCATGTAGAAGGTGGACTGGGTGCAGTAGACGCGGAACTTGCCCACCGTCTTGAGGCGGTAGCGCAGGATCTTCATCATCGTCGATTCGAACTGGTTGCGGTTGAGGCCCTTCAGGGACATCTCGCCCTGATAGCCCATAATGACTTCTCGCATAGTAGTTACTCCTGATATTATGTTGTGCGTTCGTCGGTGTTCCGGGAGTTTCTCCGAGGACCGTCCGCTGGGGTGGGACCCTGTTGCCGAAGGCAATAGGGCGGGCGATGGAATGGCCCGATTCGTGTCCGAGGAGAAAGCTCCCGGAACGCGCCCCTTACTTTCTGATTCTCTGCAAATGCTTCATGCCGTCCTCAAAGCGCTCGAGGAAGGCATCCACATCCTCCGGGGTGTTGTCGGCACAGAAGGACACCCGGATGGCCGTATCGATGGCCAGCGAATCGCGGCCCATCGCCGCCAGCGTGTGGCTGGGCTGTCCCCTGCCGCAGGCGCTGGCCGACGAGACATAGATCTGCTTCTCCGACAGCCACGCCAGCATGGTCTCGCTCTTGATGCAGTTCTCGCTGAAGTTCAGCACCTCAGGCACCGCCCCCGCCGGGCTGTTGATCTCCACCTCCGGGAAGATGGAAAGGCCGGCGCGCAGACGGTCGTTGAGGGCACGCATGGCCTTGTCGCGGCTCCGGATGCTGCCCGCAAGGCGGGTGGCTGCGGCGGCGAGGCCCATCGCGTAGGGCAGGTTCTCGGTGCCGGGGCGGAGGCCGCGCTCCTGCTCGCCGCCGAGGTAAGGCGGCTGGAACGCCTGCACCAGCCGGTCGCTCAGATAGAGGGCACCGACGCCCTTGGGCGCGTGGATCTTGTGGCCGCTGACCGCCATCGTGTCGATGTTGTCCAGCTTGATGGGCACCCGCATCCACGCCTGCACCGCGTCCACATGGACGATGGTGCGGCTGTTGCGGCGCTTGACCTCCGCGGCCAGACGCTCCACATCGTTGCGGGTGCCGATCTCGTTGTTGACCATCATGCAGGCCACGAGGATGGTGTTCTTGTCCACCGCTTCCAGCATCCTGCCCATGTCCAGCGTGCCGTCAGGCTGCGGGGCCACCACGGTGACGTGATAGCCCTGCGCGGCCAGACGCTCCAGCGGGCGCTGGACGCTGGGGTGCTCGAAACCCGACACCACGATGCCCTTGCCGAAGGTGCGGGTCTGGGCCGCGCCCAGAAGGGCCAGATTGTTGCCCTCGCTGCCGCAGGAGGTGAAGTACAGCTCCTTCGACTTGCAGCCCAGCGTGCGGGCCACAGCAGCGCGGGCCGCGTTCAGGGCCTCTTCGCTCCTCGCTCCCGGGGCGTAGAGACTGGACGGATTGGCCCAGTGCTCCCGCATGGCCTTGTCTATCACGTCTGCCACCTCGGGAGCGACGATGGTGGTGGCGGCGTTGTCCAGATAATGCAGTTCTGGATTTTGCAGCATAATTTCATTCCTGCCTTTTGTGCATAAAATATCAGATTAAGTATACCACAAAGTTCCGCAGAACGCAAAATATTCGTGCAGCAAAAAAGGGGCCGCCCCCTTGCGGGGCAGCCCCTTTCAGCAGCTTGCGATTTGGGTTCAGACGTTCTCGTTTGCCTTCTGCAGCCAGATGCTGCCGATGTCCAGCGCATTGTACAGGCCGTTCTTGGTGGTCTGACGGGCCACGCGGGCCTCACGGGGCTTGGATTCATCGGTAGAGAGCAGCTGCAGATGGACCTTGTCTGCCACATCCACGCCGCCCACCGTCTTGGTGGACTGGATCTGCAGATAAAGCACATACGGGTCGGTCATACAGCCATAATACAGCTCATTGTCCTTGCGGACGAGGGGCTTGCCTTTATAAGTCAATTTCGGAGTAAATGGCATCGTGAAAGCCTCCCTATCATATTTGATTCACTTTAGTATATCATATTTATAATAGGAAACGCAAGGGCAGGCCCCCTGAATATGGGAATTTTTCCTCACGGGTTGCACGGGCCGGGGCGGTGCTGTATAATAGGGGTGAAAGCTATCGTTCCGCCACAGGAGGACATTATGGCAGATTATCAGGAATATCGCCGCCGCATCCTTCACCGGCGCTGGCGCAGGGTGTTCATCACCGCCGCGCTGCTCATCCTTTTGGTGCTTCTGGCCGCTGTGGGCATCCTCTGGAAGCGTCTCCACCGTGAGCCGTCCCCCAATACCGCCCAGCAGGGCCCCACCATCCTGCAGCAGGAGCTGACCGGCAGCGAGTGGAACACCATCAGTTACACTCCGGCCCGCCGCCTCAACGTCCAGACCCTCGACAACGGCATGACCGCGATGGATTTCCGCCTTGCAGCCCAGACCGCCAGCCCCGCCGTGGAGCGGAGCAGCTTTTCGGACGTCAGCTTCTTGGGCGACAGTCTGACGCAGGGGATGCAGCTGTACGACACCGGCCTGCCCAACGCCCATTTCTGCGCCTACAAGGGTGTCGGCCCCAACGCCGTCGTCAACAACACCACCTGCCGCCGGGCCGACGGCGAAAAGGAGATCCCGATGGAGGCACTGGCCTCCCAGCAGCCCCGGGCGCTCTACATCCTGCTGGGCACCAATGTGCTCACCGCCGACAACGACTATTCCAGCTTCCTCACCTACTACCGGCTGATGCTGGACATGATCTCGCAGGCGCTGCCCAACACGAAGATCTACGTCCAGTCCATCACCCCCGTCCGGCCCGAAGTGAGCCAGAAGTCCCCCGGCCTCTACAAACAGCGCCTGTGTGAGATCAACGACGCCCTCTCGGCCATCGCATTGGAAAAAGGCTGCACCTTCCTGAACCTCTGGGAGGCGCTGGCCGACGAGAACGGCGACCTGATCGCCCAATACGCCCAGCCGGACGGCTACCATCTGCTGCCCGCCGGGTATGACGCGTGGGTGGAGTATCTCTGCACCCACACCTGACCGAACCATAAACATAAATGAGAGATGCTGCCCCCAGAGCTTTCCGAGGCTTTGCTTTGCCCGGTCTGCTCCGAGGCAGCATATTTTTTTCGGGGTGTCACTGGGCCGAAAACGCCACAGGCGAAGCAATGCAGCCCCCCTCGGCCTCAGCAAAAAGAAAAGCACCATACTTCCTACGAAGTACAGTGCTTTTTTGGTGGAGAATAGCGGGATCGAACCGCTGACCTCTTGCATGCCATGCAAGCGCTCTCCCGAACGGTATCGAAACACACCCCCACACGAAAGTGTGGGGACGGGCTTAATATCGCGTTGATACGTTCTATCCGCCAAAAAAGTCCACAGCTGCATCCTACTTCCAGGAATCATGCTCCGCCTACAAGGCAATTTTACCACCCAATTTTTAAGTGTGTCAATGGGTTTTGCTCAGAGAGAAGGTCATTTACGAGAAAAGTTTTTTCTGACAGCTTACTTAGCGCAATTTTGATTTTACACATCAAAGTTGCGCTTTTTATTTTTCCCAAAAGTATTGACAAGGAGGTTTTCTCAACGATGCCGATGTATTTTTGCTGTTTTTTATCCATGAACCAACCGCATGACCCTTGACTACTTCTACGGACAAGCCGGAGAGCTGTTTTCGTTCTACCGCATTCCAAAGGCTCTTTTTCAGGAGCCACGGTTCCAGAGCCTGTCCACGGATGCCAAAACCCTATATGGTATCCTGCTGGATCGCATGAGCCTATCCGTGAAAAACGGCTGGCTGGACAAGCAGAACCGGGTGTTTATCCTCTTCACGATAGAGGATGTCAAGAGGGTATTGTGTTGCGCAGACAACAAAGCGACCAAGTTGCTCCGGGAACTTGAAAAGTTTGGTCTGATTGAACGAAAACGCCGAGGGCAGGGAAAGCCAAGTTTGGTGTATGTGAAAAACTTTTCGGCAGAATCTTCAAAAGAGAGTGTCAAGAATCGTGATAATGACGATTCTTGTGGCTTCAAAATCGCGTGTCAAGACCCTGCAAAATCACGATGTAATAAGACTAAAGAGAATGATACTGAAATGAGTGAGACTGATCTCTTCTATTCCGAAGAATCGGATGGAATGAGCAAACGCACCCAACTGGAGGAATATTTTTCTCAGTCCTTGGAGGTCGAGCTTCTTCTCCGGCTTTGCCCGGATGACGAGGACATCATCTACCAGATCGTTGATTTGCTGGTGGACACCTGCGCGACCAAGCGAAAGATGCTGCGAGTTGCCGGGGATGACCGCCCTGCCGAGGTAGTGCGCAGCCGGTTTATGAAGCTGAACGCCGACCACATCAAATTTGTGTTGAAGTGTCTTGCAGAGAACAGCAGCCCAATCAGGAACATGAAACAATACCTGCTCGCTTCTCTGTACAACGCACCGACCACCATGCAGCTTTACTATCAGAATCAGACCAACCACGATTTTGCGAAACGGGGGTGATAAAAATTTCCAAGAAAGCAACCACGATTGCCATTGTCAACCAGAAAGGTGGTACCGGCAAAACAACAACCTGTGAAAATCTGGGTGTTGGCCTTGCCGCCGAGGGCAAGAAAGTTTTACTGGTGGATGCTGACCCACAGGGTTCGCTCACCATCAGTATGGGCTGGCAACAGCCCGATGAACTGCCCGCCACTCTTTCTACCCTGATGGCAAAAGCCATGAACGACCAGTGCATTCCGCCCGGTGAAGGTGTGCTGCACCATGCAGAGGGTGTAGACCTCATCCCGGCCAACATTGAGCTGGCAGGGCTGGAAGTTGCCCTTGTCAATACCATGAGCCGGGAAAAAATGCTGAAGCAAGTCTTGGACAGTGCAAAGCAGCACTATGACTATATTCTGTTGGACTGCACTCCCTCCCTTGGGATGCTGACCATTAACGCGCTGGCGGCGGCAGACACTGCTCTGATACCCGTACAGGCACAGTACCTTTCCGCGAAAGGTCTGGAACAGCTTTTGCAGACCATCAACAAGGTGCATCGGCAGATCAACCCAAAGCTGAAAATCGAAGGTATCCTGCTGACGATGACAGATAACCGCACCAACTATGGCCGACAAATCGACACGCTGATCCGGCAGGCATACGGAAAGCACATCAAAGTGTTCGGTCAGACGATTCCCCACTCCGTCCGTGCAGCGGAAATCAGCGCGGCGGGTAAGAGCATCTTTGTCCATGACCCGAAAGGCAAAGTGGCAGAAGCCTATAAATCTCTGACGAAGGAGGTGCTGGCCGATGCCGAAAAGCAGCGTAAACGCCAGTCTGAGCAGCTACGATGATATTTTTTCCACCGAAGAATCCCGGCAGGAAGAACAGCGCGAGCAGGTGCGGCAGATTCCGATTGGAGAGCTGTTTCCATTCAAGAACCATCCCTTCAAGGTTCTGGACGATGATTCTATGAGCGATACCGTGGAAAGTGTCAAGCAGTACGGTGTGCTTTCGCCGTTGATTGCCCGCCCCAGACCGAAGGGCGGCTATGAAATTATCTCCGGGCACCGCCGTCAACACGCTGCGGAGCTGGCCGGACTGGAAACCCTGCCGGTCATTGTGCGCCAGATGGACGATGATGCTGCCATAATCCTCATGGTAGATAGCAATTTGCAGCGTGAGCATATTCTGCCCAGCGAGAGAGCGTTTGCGTACAAAATGAAGTTGGATGCCATGAAAAATCAAGGTACAAGGTCAGATTTAACTTCGACACAAGTTGTGTCGAAGTTGCGGAGCAATGAAAAGCTGGGCGCAGAGAATAATCAAAGTCGTGAGACTGTTCGACGTTTCATCCGTCTGACCAACCTTATTCCAGAATTGCTGGACATGGTGGATAACAAAACCGTGTCCTTCAATCCTGCTGTGGAGCTTTCCTATCTTTCTCCTGAACAACAGCAGGAAGTGATCCGGGCAATGGATGATACCCAGAACTTTCCTTCTGTCTCACAAGCAAAGCGTATCAAGAAGCTGGCTCAGGATGGAACTTTTACAACGGAGACGGTCGTTGCCATTATGGGCGAGGAGAAAAAGAGCGAGCTTGATACGGTGACCATCAAAAATGACACCCTGAGAAAATACTTTCCCCGCAACTATACGCCCAAACAGATGGAAGATACCATCATCAAGTTGCTGGAACAGTGGCAGAAAAAGCGTCAGCACAGTGAAGAACGCTGACAGGATATGAATTTGAAAAGACCCGGTTGGGTCTTTTTCTTTAGGAAAAAGGAGAAAATGCCTATGAAGAATGATTCCAATCCCATTATTCGTTCCGAGGAAACCACCATTGATATGCATATCTGTGCTGCATTGTCGGAGAGCGGTGGCAGCGGCGAGATCTACTTTGCCGCCATCGCCCCGGACATGGAGCTGACGGTCATCACGTTGGACGAAGCTCCCGACATCCTGCCCTGCTTTGACGAGGATGATGCGTACCTGAACATCCCCGACAGCTCGCTGCTGCTTAGCTACAACCCGGCTCAGGTTCTGAAACTGGCAGGCAAGCACTATCTGACCGGCCCGGTCATTCTGGTGCGCACCAACATGGATGGCGAGTTCATCTCGCTGACGATTGATCAGGTCTACCTCTTTCAGAAGTACCTGATGCGCCACAGCGTCACCCTGATGGCTGACGGCCAGAAGCTGCCCTGCATCTGCATGGAGTGAGGTGCCTTTTTATGTCAACCAGAGAAAAAAGAGAACAGCGGAAAGCCCAGAAAGCGAGGTTTGTTGCAATGTATCCGGGCTTGTCGCACGATGAGATTATCGAGGAGTGTCTCAAGGAACTGAAGCACCATTTCGAGGTTGGGCCGGAAGTTGCCCTTATCAGTGCCGAAAAAGGTGTTCAGTGTGTGCCGTTTGATGAATCCCTTCAAAAGAAGTTTCCTTACTTTGAGGGGACTTACGAAGTCTTTGACGTTCCGCATACGGATTTTCAGATTCGCTACCAGCCAGAGCAGATTCTCGCCGCAAGCGGAAGAAAAATCCTAACCGGCACGGCATTTCTTTGCCGCAGGGAAAATGAGCGTTGTCTTATGCTTCCGAGCCGATATGAAAAGGTCGATGTGGAAGATTTTATTCGGGAGCATCTGTTTTTCTATGACGATGCTGAGATGCGCCATGTTGGTGTTGCGCTTTCGGAGGTTGCGTAATGGAGTTCGTGAAAGACTTTCTGATCTATGAAGCCGGTGCGCTCTGTGGGTTCTTTATCGCAGCCCTGATGAATGCGGCGCGCGCCGGACAGGAAATCACCATCAAATTTGAGGAGGATAAGCATGGAACAGGAAAAGAACACCCTGACGGTGCTGGAGATCGCACCGGGGCAGTACCCGAAGCAGGTCGAGATCGATCCTGACCTGAAAGCCTTGCAGCAGGCGGTGGGCGGCTCCATCGGCGCAAGCTACCCCTTTGCCGATGACCCGGTCGCCATCATCTACAACGATGATGGTAAGCTGATGGGACTGCCGTTGAACCGTGCCCTGCGGGACGAGGACGGGCAGATGTACGATGCCGTTGCCGGAACCTTTCTGGTGGTGGGGCTGGGCGAGGAGGATTTTGCATCCCTGACCCCGGAGATGGCGCAGAAGTACGAGCGGCTTTTCCATCAGCCGGAAGATTTTATCCGGCTGGGGCATCGGATGATGATTGTTCGTGTGCCCGATGAAGCAGTTTGCCCGGAAGAAAGCAAAACCACCCTGCCGAAGGATGCCGGATTTGACCGCTAAACACGACTTTCTGCACTGGAGGTGATGGAAATGCAGGAAGAAATCGAGCATAAAACGGTCAACTTCGCCATCTCGACTGCAAAGCTATCTGCCCGTACACTTTTGAGAGGGGCGCAGTTCTTTCTGCGCCAGTACGACAAGAGTGCGTCGCAGGGCAAGCAGTCCATGAAGCGGCTCATACGGCAGAACCGGGGTGTGACCAATCTGGAGATCGAAAAGACTGGCATCAAGGATTTTGACCGCTACGCTAAGCGGTATCACATCGACTATGCAATCCAAAAAGACCTGTCCTGCACACCACCTCGGTTTCTGATTTTCTTCAAGGCACAGGATGCAGACGTTCTGAACGCTGCGTTCAAGGAGTATTCTGCAGCAGTATTGAACAAGGCCGAGCGTCCCTCTGTGCTGGCCAAGCTGCACGATCTGGCACAGGTCATTGCCAACCTCCCCGACAAAGTACGGCACAAAGAGGAGGAACGTGGCTTATGACCAAGAAAAAGTTCACCAAGCTGCTGGCCCTGTACCTGCCTTATCTGGTGATTGGGCTGGCTGCGACCAATTTTGGCGAGGCATGGCGGCTGGCCGAGGGTAAGGAGCTGGGCGATAGAATCGTGTCACTCATAGATACGCTCCCGGCTGCATTTGCAAACCCTCTGCCCAGTCTGCACCCACTGGATATTCTGGTGGGCATCTGCTGCGGTGCCGGACTGCGGCTGGCGGTCTATCTAAAAAGCAAAAACGCTAAAAAGTACCGGCACGGTATGGAGTACGGCTCTGCCCGGTGGGGTACTCCGGCAGATATTGCGCCGTTCATGGCTCCGAAGTTTGAGGATAACATCATTCTGACTAAAACAGAACGCCTGATGATGAGCAACCGACCACCTGACCCCAAAAATGCCCGGAATAAAAACGTGCTGGTGGTGGGCGGTTCCGGCAGCGGCAAAACAAGGTATTTTATTAAGCCGAATTTGCTTCAATGCACGTCAAAAAGCCATCCGGTTTCATTCGTGGTAACTGACCCCAAAGGCGGTCTCATTCAAGAATGTGGACTTGCCCTGCTGAAGAACGGATATAAGATCAGGACGATGAACACCATAAATTTTCACAAGTCCATGCGCTACAATCCGTTCGCATATATCCACGAGGAAAAGGATATTTTGAAGCTGGTCACGACCCTTATGACCAACACCAAAGGTGAAGGTCAGGGCGGCGATCCATTCTGGGACAAAGCAGAGCGGCTTTTACTGACATCGCTGATTGCCTATCTGCACTACGAAGCCCCAGCTGAGGAGCAGAATTTTGCTACGCTGCTGGAAATGCTCAACACCATGCAGGTGTCCGAGGACGACGAGGATTATCAGAATCCGGTTGATTTGCTCTTTGAAGATTTGGTAAAAAAGAAGCCGAACAGCTTTGCAGGGCGGCAGTACAAGCTCTATAAATTGGCTGCCGGCAAGACCGCAAAATCCATCCTGATTTCCTGCGGTGCCCGCCTTTCGCCCTTTGACATCCAAGAAATCCGGGATGCGACCATGTACGATGAGCTGGAGCTGGATAAGCTGGGCGACCGAAAAACAGCCTTATTCCTTATCATGTCGGATACGGACAGCACGTTCAATTTCCTTATCAGCATGATCTACTCCCAGCTTTTCAATTTGCTCTGTGACAAGGCAGATGATGTGTACGGCGGAAAGCTGCCTGTCCATGTGCGCTGCCTGATCGACGAGTGTGCCAATATTGGCCAGATTCCGCAGCTGGAAAAACTGGTGGCAACCATCCGAAGCCGCGAGATTTCGGCCTGCCTTGTGCTGCAAACCAGAAGCCAGTTGAAAGCCATCTACAAGGATAACGCGGATACCATCGTGGGCAACATGGACAGCCAGATATTTCTGGGTGGCAGCGAGCCTACTACCCTTAAAGATCTTGCCGAAGCACTCGGCAAGGAAACCATCGACAGCTACAACAATTCCGATACCCGTGGCAATAGCCCAAGCTATGGCACCAACTATCAAAAACTCGGTCATGAACTTATGAGCCGGGATGAGCTGGCGATGCTGGATGGCGGCAAGTGCATCTTGCAGCTGCGCGGTGTAAGACCCTTTCTGTCGGATAAATACGATCTGACCCAACATCCGAACTACAAAATGACATCGGATGCTGACCCCAAAAATGCTCTGGATATTGAAAAATATCTGAGCCATAAAGAAAAAATCCGCCCGGACGACCAGTTCGTCCTCGTGGATGTTGATTCACTCCCGCCCGCCTGACAAAGACGAGCGGTTATTTTTTATCCTGACCCAAAAGGCGCACCAGAAAATCAGCCCTTGCCGCAGTTTACGGCAGTTCACAAGTAGGTTTCGGGTGTGCGCAGGGTCACTTTTTGCCAAACAAAGGAGACGAAATATGGAATTTTTCAATAGTGCAGTGGACGTTCTGAAGACTCTGGTCGTTGCTCTGGGTGCCGGTCTGGGCGTGTGGGGTGCTGTCAACCTCATGGAAGGCTACGGCGGCGATAATCCCTCCGCAAAGAGTCAGGGTATGAAGCAGCTCATGGCTGGCGGTGGTGTCGCCCTGATCGGCATTACCCTGATCCCCCTGCTGAGCGGTCTGTTCGGCTAAAAACTGCGGGCGGCATCTGCCGCCCATACATATTGCTCCAACTCACCGTGGCTAACGGTTTTTGTACTTGTGGAGCGAATTTTCAAGCCATACGTTCTATCAAAAAGGAGATGTTTCTATGAATTTTTTGACGAACCTCATCTTTGTTCTCAACCTGCTCAAGACCCTCATCAACCATTTCTTTTAAGGTGGTGGCGCTGAGTGGAAACCGTTCTCAAAGCAATCTCCGATTGGATCAAGTCACTGCTGACAGCTGCGATCATGTCCAATCTTTCCGGCCTGTTCGATGACGTCAACACCCAAGTGGGCAACATCGCACAGCAGGTCGGCACCAAACCATCCAGTTTTGAACCGCGCGTTTTCGCTATGATCGAGGCACTATCCCGTAATGTGGTGCTGCCCATCGCAGGCGTGATTTTGACCTTCATTGCTTGTTATGAATTGATTCAGATGATTACTGAACACAACAATATGGCACAATTTGAACCTGCGCTGCTGATGAAATGGATCTTCAAAACTGCCATTTCGGTCTGGATGATCTCCAACACCTTCGACATCATCATGGCGGTGTTCGATGTGACGCAGCAGGTGGTGGCAAATTCCAGCGGCATTATTTCCGGCAACACAAGGGTCAACGACATCGGGCTTTCCATGCTGCAATCCAGCATGATGCAGATGGACGTAGGCCCACTGCTCGGGCTGTTCTTGCAGTCCTTCTTCATCGGCATTACCATGCGCATCCTGTCCATTGTGATTTTCGTCATCGTCTACGGAAGAATGATTGAAATCTATATGGCCGTCAGTCTGGCTCCCATCCCGATGGCAACATGGGGCAACCATGAGCAATCCCATGTGGGACAGAATTATCTTCGCTCGCTGTTTGCGCTGGGATTTCAGGGCTTCCTGATTTTGATCTGCGTGGCGATCTACGCAGTTTTGCTTCAGAACGTCGCCATATCCGGGGATGCCATCAACTCCATTTGGAGCATTGTCGGCTATACGGTTCTTCTTTGTTTCAGTTTGTTCAAGACCAGTTCTGTGGCCAAGAGCATACTGGGTGCCCACTGATTGGAGGTGTTTTTTTGGCAGCGTATATTTCCGTGCCGCGCGATTTCAGCAAGGTGAAGTCCAAAGTAGCCTTTAATCTGACCGCCCGGCAGCTTATCTGTTTTGGTGCAGCGGCAGTCGTGGGCGTGCCGCTGTTCTTTGTTCTGCGGGACACCGCAGGCAATTCCGGCGCTACCCTCGGCATGATGGCGGTCATGTTGCCCATGTTCTTTCTGGCGATGTACCAGAAAAACGGACAGCCCGCCGAAAAGATTCTGCGGTACTACCTTCAGGCACGTTTTGTTCGCCCGAAGGTGCGTCCGTACAAGACCCGCAACTACTATGCACTGCTTATGAAGGGAGATGACACCCGTGATTCCGTTTCTGAAAAAGAATAAGGACGGCAAAAAGCCGCCCAAGTCCACAGTGCCCCGCACGGCACAGGAGAGCATCCCGTTTCAGCGGATGTTTGAGGACGGCACCTGCCGTGTCCGCCCCGGCTACTACACCCGCACCATCCAGTATCAGGATATCAACTATCAGTTGGCGCAGCAGGAGGACAAGACCGCCATCTTTGAGGAATGGTGCAGTTTTCTCAACTTTTTCGACAGCTCCATCCACTTTGAACTGTCCTTTGTGAACACTGCTACGGACAGTGCAGACTTTGAAAAGTCCATCCGTATCCCGTATCAGCAGGATGGTTTTGACGATGTTCGTGCCGAGTACAGCCAGATGCTGCGGCAGCAGCTTTCCAAGGGCAACAACGGCCTGACAAAGACAAAATTCCTGACCTACGGCATCGAGGGTGACAGCATGGCGCAGGTCAAACCCCGGTTGGAGCACATCCAGAACGACCTGATGAACAATTTCCACAGACTGGGCGTTCTGGCAAAGCCGCTGGACGGTACGGAGCGTCTGAAACTGATGCACGGGATGCTGAACATGGACGGTGCCAACAAGTTCCACTTCAACTGGAAAGACCTTGTGCCCAGTGGTCTGTCCGTAAAGGATGCCATTGCACCCACTGCGCTGGCATTTAAGAACAGCCGGACCTTTCAGATGGGCGGCATCTTCGGGGCGGTCAGCTTCCTGTCCATCACGGCATCCGACCTCAGCGACCAGCTCTTGAAGGATTTTCTGGACATGGATTCCAGCCAGATTGTTACCATGCACATCCAGTCCGTTGACCAGAACAAGGCCATCAAAACCATCAAGCACACGATTACCGAACTCGATAGATCAAAGATTGAGGAACAGAAAAAAGCCGTCCGCGCCGGATACGACATGGACGTGTTGCCGTCCGATTTGGCGACTTATGGGCGGGATGCAAAAGCCCTGCTGAAAGAATTGCAGAGTCAGAACGAGCGGATGTTCCTCGTCACGTTTCTGGTGCTGAACACCGGCAAGACCGAGCAGGAACTGGAAACCAACGTGTTTCAGGCGGTCAGCATTGCCCAGAAGCACAACTGCGAACTGTGCCGGCTGGATTTTCAGCAGGAGCAGGGGCTGATGAGCAGCCTGCCGCTGGCAGACTGTCAGATCGAAATTCAGCGGGGACTGACCACCAGCAGCACGGCAATTTTTGTGCCGTTTACTACGCAGGAGCTGTTCGACAACGGTAAGGAAAGCCTGTACTACGGTTTGAACGCCTTGTCCAATAACCTGATTATGGTGGACCGTAAAAAGCTGAAAAACCCCAATGGTCTGATTCTGGGCACTCCCGGCTCTGGCAAGTCGTTCAGCGCAAAGCGAGAAATTTGCAATGCTTTTCTCGTCACGGATGACGATATTCTTGTGTGCGATCCTGAGTCGGAGTATGCTCCACTGGTGGAACGTCTGCATGGGCAGGTCATCCATATCAGCCCTTCCAGCACCCAGTATATCAACCCCATGGACATCAACACAAACTATTCCGAGGAAGATAATCCGCTGGCTTTGAAAGCCGATTTTATTCTTTCCCTTTGCGAACTTGTAGTCGGCGGCAAAGAGGGGTTGAAGCCTGTGGAGAAAACGGTCATTGACCGCTGCGTCCACAAAATCTATGCTCCTTACTTTGAGCACCCCTGTCCCGAAACCGTGCCGATGCTGGAAGACCTCTACAATGCACTGCTGACGCAAGACGAACCGGAAGCGCGTCATGTGGCGGCGGCGTTGGAAATCTATGTCAAGGGCAGTCTGAACATTTTTAACCACCATACTAATGTGGATATCAATAACCGTATCGTCTGTTTTGACATCAAGCAGCTTGGCAAGCAGTTGAAGAAACTCGGTATGCTCATCGTGCAGGATCAGGTCTGGGGCCGTGTGACTGCCAATCGCTCCGTTGGCAAATCGACCCGATACTACGCCGATGAGTTCCACCTTTTGCTGAAAGACGAGCAGACAGCCGCCTATTCCGTGGAGATCTGGAAACGTTTCCGTAAGTGGGGCGGCATCCCGACAGCCCTAACGCAGAACGTCAAAGATTTGCTGGCAAGCCCCGAAGTATCGAACATTTTCGAGAACTCGGACTTTGTGTATATGCTGAATCAGGCCAACGGCGACCGGCAGATTCTTGCGAAACAGCTTAATATTTCGCCCCATCAGCTTTCCTATGTGACCCACTCCGGCGAGGGCGAAGGGCTGCTGTTTTTTGGCAATGTCATTCTTCCTTTTGTGGATCATTTTCCGAAAGACCTTGAGCTGTACCGCATCCTGACCACCCGCCTGTCGGAAGTTGTGGAGGCAAAACATGAATAAGAAACAGCCGAAACTGAAATTTGAGGAGGACAAGGAGCGCACTGCAACACGCTCCCCTCCGAAAAAGGAAAAGATGGAGCAGACCCAGCCCCGAAAGAAACTGAAACTGGATGCCGACAAAGCTGCCGAAAAAGCACAACATCTACGCTTTGGCAAAGCCGAGATCACTCCGGACGAAGCATCCCGCATGACAAAAGCCCAGAAACGAGAGATGTACGCTTCGGCCATTGCCCGGTCTGCGGCTCACCGGGAAGTTGACCAGTATGAGGATGATAATGTCGGCACGCAGGCTCTCAACGAGGGACTGAAAACAGAAGAATCTGCTGCGGATTTTTCCAAAAGTCGCTATTCTCGTAAGCTCAAGAAGAAAGCCAAGCTCCAAGCAAAAAAGAAGCTCAGAGCTACAAAATCTTCTGCCCATGAGCCGGACAAGGTACAAAATGCAGGAGAGGCCAACGTCATTCATAGTGACAGCGGCGAGGGTGGTTCCAATTGGCTTTCCCGGTGGCGGCAGAAACAGGACGTTCGCAAAAGCTACTATGCTGCTGCCCGGTCGGGCGGCACCGCAGCACAGACCGCTGGCGGGCAAAAGATCACATCCAGCGGTGCATCTGCCACTAAGTCCGGTGTAGAGCAGGTCATTGATAAGGGCAAGTCGGCTGTCAGCACTGCCGTCAACGGCATTGCCAATTTTGCAAAGAGCAACGCACACGTTTTGGTGATCGTGGGCGTTTTTCTTTTGCTCCTGCTGCTGGTCATGTCGGCATTTTCGTCCTGTTCCATTCTGTTTTCCGGCACCACGCAGGTATCCGGTCAGACCATTTACACCGCAGAGGACCGGGACATCCGGGGAGCCGAAACCGACTACAAGAAGCTGGAAAAGGAACTGGACAAAAAGATCAAGCGTACCCCCACCGACCACCCCGGCTATGACGAATACCGATACCATCTGGATGCTATTGAGCACGATCCTTGGCAGCTCACTTCGTTCCTGACTACTCTCTACGACGACTACACCCGCAGCGAGGTGCAGGCAAAACTCAAGGAGACGTTTGCCAAGCAATACAAGCTGACCACATGGGTAGAAGTCCAGACCCGATACCGCACGGTAGTGATGATCGACATTTTTACTGGCATCCCCTACACTGTGCAAGTGCCCTATGAGTATCGAATTTTTCACACCAAATTGGTGAATAAAGGGCTGGAAGTGGTTATCCGGGAGGAACTGAACAACGACCAGTGGAAACGGTACGAAATTTTTCAAGATACCTTGGGTGGCAGACCCTACCTGTTTAACGGCGGTCTGCCGCCCGGTGGCTCCGATGGCTCTGGCGCGCCGGGCATTGATTATCAGGTTCCAGCGGAAGCCTTGACGGATGATGAATTTGCCGCCATCTACAAGGAAGCCCAAAAGTATGTGGGTACGCCCTATGTGTGGGGCGGCTCTACCCCGGAAACTGGCTTTGACTGTTCAGGCTACGTTTGTTGGGTCTACAACCAGAACGGTTATGATGTGGGACGCACCACCGCCAACGGCCTGTGGAACAAGAGCCAGCATATTTCCGAAGCCGAAGCAAAGCCCGGCGACCTTGTTTTCTTCGAGGGAACCTACGATACTCCGGGAAAAAGTCACGTTGGAATCTACCTCGGCAACGGCATAATGGTCAGCGCTGGAGACCCCATCAAGTACGCAAACATTCACTCGTCCTACTGGCAGAAATACCTGTCCGGTTTTGGACGGCTTTCAAAATGATTGGAGGAAGAAATGAGCGAAAAACTCGATAAACTGCGCGCTTCTCTGGAAAAGGAAAGGGAGCGTCGCATTAAGATCAACACTCGCATTGAAAGCCTTGAGCGGCGGATTCAGGAAGCAGAAGCTGCCGAGGTCAACGAGATGGTGCGCACCGCCAAGGTCACGCCGGAACAGCTTGCCGCCCTGCTGCGCCAGTCTGCAACTTCCACCCCGACCCCGGCTGCGCTGTCCGCGGTCGGTGCTACCTTTAATAAGGAGGACGATTCCAATGAAGATGATGAATAAGGTTTGTGCGCTGGTGCTGTCGGTGGCACTGTGCGCTGGCATGGCGGCTCCCGCTTTTGCCTATGGCGGTGAGCCTGTGGAGGAAGTGGAACAGCCCGTCCTGACTTCTACCACCGATGAAGAAGATGTGGTCACCGTGACCGATGAGGAAACCGGTGCTCTGACCCCGGAGGGCAATCTGACGCTGGTGGACGATTACCACACCAGTTATTCGGATGGCTCTGGCCAGCAGTTCATCACGCTGGTGTCGAAGTCTGGCAACACATTCTATCTGGTCATCGACCGCAACGACAAGGGGGAAAACACCGTTCATTTCATGAATCTTGTGGACGAAGCCGACCTTCTTTCCCTGATGGAAGATGAAGATGCCGATGCCTACACCGCTGAAAAAGAAGCAGCGGCGCAGGCAGAACAGGAGCGCAAACAGGCCGAGGAGGATGCGAAAAAGGCTGCGGAAGAAGCGGCGGCATCCGGTTCTGAACAGACTGGTGGCAACAAAGTTACGAAGTATGCTGCTACGTTCTTAGGCGTACTGGCACTGGTCGGTTTGGTTGCTGGCGGTGGCATTTACACCTTTATGAAGCAGAAGCAGAAAAAGCAGGCAGAAAAAGAAGCCCTTGACCCCGATGCAAACTACACTGAGGACAAGGGCGACTTTGAAATCCCTGTGGAGGATGAGCCGGAGGAGACCGGCGAGGAGGATAACGCAGAAGAATAATTCTATTGGCGGCGTTTGCCGCCTTACATATTGCAATCCGAAACAGATTGGAGACTAACTATTAAAAGTCAAGCCCCAAAATGAAAAAATCCCCTAAAATCCGTCAACCATTCGCTGCCCCTGACAAACAGCATTCAAATGCTGGTCTTGGGACAGCGAGGGCGACGGAGAGAATAGCAAAGCAAGCCCAGCTAACCCTCGCAAAAACAGGATAGCATTTGAATGCTTCGGTTTGTCAAGGGTTCGCTGCGCCAGCTAAGTTGTTCTTGGATTTCGCTCAGGCTCTGGAGAAAATCAAGCAGCCGTAAGATACGCTTTTCCAGACTTCTGCAAGGCATAGATCAGCCGCACGAGTTTCTTCATGGCATGGGACAGGGCAACATTATAGTGCTTACCTTCAGCACGTTTTTTGGCAAGGTATTCAGCAAAGACAGGATTCCAATGACAAACGTACTTGGTTGCGTTGTAAAGGGCACATCGCAAATAACGTGAACCACGCTTTTCCATATGAGCGTAACAGTTTGTAAGTTTTCCTGACTGGTATGTAGATGGAGAGCAGCCAGCGTAAGCAAGGATTTTGTCAGGAGATTCAAAGTTGGAGAAATCACCGATTTCAGCAAGGATCATGGCTGCTGACTGGATACCGACACCGGGAATAGAAAGAATCGGTGGATGCAATTCATCCATGATTTGCTGAATCGAATCTTCAATTTCGTCGATCTCGGAGGTGAGTTCCTTAATGAGTTTAATGGTATGCTTCAGTTCCAGAGATTTAGCAGGCATAACTGAACCAATGGAAGTTTTGGCTGCATCTCGAATCTGGATAGCTTTGTCTTTTCCGTAACGCCCCTTAGATGCTGTTGTAAGAAGGTTTGTCAGCTTGGTAAGATGAACTTCTGAAACCTGCTTCGCACCGGGATATTCGCTGATGAGCGAGTAAACCGAAGCAATATGGAGAGAGGGAACGAGCTTCTCCAGTTCTGGAAACAGAATCGTGACCAGTCTGGACACTGACTGCTTCAGCTTGGCTCTTTCACGAACCTTATCGAATCGGTATCTTGTTAGTGACTTTAACTCTTCGTTGTGGTATGCTGTATCCGTGTAGGACTTGAGGTCTACATCGGACAATAGCATAGTTGCAATCGTTCTTGCATCCACACGATCGGTTTTGGTTTTGCGAAGGCTGAGACTTTTTCGGTACAAGTTGGTGTGCAAAGGATTCATGACATGGACGGCCAGGTCATTGTCAAGAAGAAATCCAAGAATGTTGTAGCTGTAATGTCCGGTGGCCTCAAGTCCTACTTTTATTTTGTCTGACTTTTTGGTACAGTTTCGAATCGTTTGAAGCAGCTGCTTAAATCCATCCATGTTGTTGGGGATGGTAAAGCAGTCAGCACGAACCATTCCGTCTGAATCAAGAATACAGCAGTCATGCTTATCCTTGGCAACATCAATTCCAACACAAACCATTTTGATACCTCCGGCGTATTTATTTTGATGCTGTTCAGGACCACAGACTTCTTTGCTCTTGTAACCTCGTTCTAAATAAACCGTCTGGCGGTATCTAACTGATTAACATTTCAACAAAGAAGCTGTGGTTGGAGCCTCCAATAAACCGTCTTTACGGTAGGGATTTTTCACCAATCCACAGCACCCTGAAACTATTGTAGCATTCCGCTGGAGAGCGGTCTATAAATACTACTCTTTTATAATACGAGGGATTCTTATCGCAAAATTGATCGTGGCGGAGAAACCGTCCGTCGCCATGTCCTATGCCAAAGTCCTCGGTGCCACCAGCCGTCAGGACGGCTACCTTGAGGGCAACGGCTATCTGGTTAGCTGGTGTGTGGGTCATCTGGTAGAACTGGCTCCGCCCAATGTCTACGATGCCAAATACGTTAAGTGGAGCATCGCAGATTTGCCCATTCTGCCGGAAAAGTGGCAGTATCTGGTTTCTGCGTCCACCCAAAAGCAGTTTGGCATCCTGCAAAAGTTGATGCACCGCCCGGATGTGGAGAGCATCGTGAACAGTTGCGATTCCGGACGTGAGGGCGAACTCATCTTCCGGCTGGTGTACCAGCAAGCGGGCTGCAAAAAGCCGTTCTCTCGCCTGTGGCTTTCCAGCATGGAAGAAAACGCCATCCGGGAGGGTTTTCAGAAACTCAAACCGTCAACTGAATACGATACGCTGTACAATGCAGCACTCTGCCGGGAACGTGCCGACTGGATGGTCGGCATCAATGCGTCCCGGCTTTTTTCGTGCCTGTACGGTCAACCGCTGGCGGTGGGGCGTGTTATGACCCCAGTACTTGCCATGACGGTTGTCCGGGAAGCTGCCATTGCTGCCTTTACCCCGGAGAAATTCTACACGGTGGATCTGGAACTGACCAGCGGCTACACGGCATCCAGCCGCCGCATTCCCGAAAAATCCGTTGCAGAAAACCTGCTGAAAGCCTGCCGAAAGGAGATGGTGGCAACGATCCAGCGCATCACCCGCAAGGAAAAGTCCGAGAATCCGCCGCCGCTGTACGACCTAACCACCCTTCAACGGGATGCTAACCGCCTGCTGGGGTACAGCGCACAGCAGACGCTGGACTATGTGCAGAGCCTTTATGAGAAGAAACTTACCACTTATCCCAGAACTGATAGCTGCTATATCACCGACGATGACGAGGAAATGCTGGAGGAACTGACCGAAGAACTGGAAGGTTTTCTCGACATTACCCCAGAGGATGTGGACGAAGCTGTGCCCCGGACACGGCGCACCGTCAACCGGGAAAAAGTCACCGACCACCACGCCATTCTGCCCACTCGCAGTATGCTGCAAGCAGATCTGGACGCACTGCCCAAGGGCGAGCAGAACGTCCTGAAACTCATTATCGCCCGGACGCTGATGGCGGTCAGCAAGCCCTTCCGGTATCTGGAAACCCTGCTGACCACCGAATGTGCTGGAGAGGAGTTTACTGCCAAAGGTAAGGAGATTCTGGAGGAAGGCTGGAAAGCGGTGGAGCGCAAGGTGCTGGCGGACATCCTGGACCGGAAGCAGGAACTCACAGCCCTGCCCAATGTCGCAGAAAATGAGTGCGGCATCCTCAATGCAGAACTGAAAGAGGGGCAAACGTCCCCGCCGAAGCATTTCACCGAGGACCTTCTGCTTCATGCGATGGAAACCGCCAGTGCAGACAGTATGCCGGAGGGTGTGGAACGTCAGGGCATCGGCACCCCGGCAACCAGAGCCGCCACTATTGAGAAATTGGTACAGAAGGGCTTTCTGGAGCGGAAGGGCAGCAAAAAGACCAAGGTGTTGCTGCCCACCGACAAGGGCAAAGCCCTCATTACCGTGATGCCTGAAGAAATTCAGTCCCCGGAAATGACCGCCGATTGGGAAACAAAACTGCTGCGTATCGAGCGCAGCGAAATGGAGCCGGAAACTTTTATGACTGAAATCAAAGAGATGATCTCCTCGCTGGTAACGACCACCGAGGCTAGGAAAGGAGCGAATGCGCTTATGAAAAACAAAATCATTGGTGTCTGCCCGAACTGTGGTGCAAATGTTGTGGAGCGTGAAAAGGGCTGGTTCTGCGAGAATCGGGAGTGCCGTTTCGTGCTGTGGAAGGACAATGCGTTCTTCAAGCGTCTGGGAAAGCGTCTGGATTCCCATGCAGCGGACAAGCTGCTGCGGGATGGTCGGGTGCGTCTGAAGGACTGCAAGAGTGTTAAGGGCAAAACCTACAATGCCACCGTGCTGCTGGGCACCGAGACCGATGGCCGCAGCAAGTTTTCTCTGGAGTTTGAGGGTGGTTGCTGATGGAGCAGATAAAAGAAGCGGTCTACCTTATCAACGATGAACGCTATCTCCACCTCCGGGAAAACGGTGCAGGAGTCGGCTTTGCCACCTACAACAAGGTGACCGGCGAGCCACTGGAAAGTGGGCAGATTTCCGAAAAGAACCTGCCGCCCGATGGCAGGAACGCCATTCCTGCTGCCCGGAACTGGTATCTGTTTGAACTTTCGGACGATGACCGCAAGGCCATCCAACAGGAAAGCGTAAAGATCCTCGAAAACATCCCGCAGGCGGGCATCGGCAGACGGCGCATCTGGGAGCCGGAAACGCTGCCGAAGGATATTCGTCTCATCAACAGCCACTATGATGACCTCTATCGCATTCCAGATGGCGGCGTGATTCAGGTGGATTACCCGGATGGGCGCAGTTTTACGGCACGGGTGGAACATCTGGATGATTATCACTTTGACATGGGCGGTCTGGGCAATGTGTTCCACATCTGCCAGTTTGCCGAGGTCATGGAACGAAACCATGCAGACTTCTACCCCGAAATTCAGACACAGGACGAGCAGGCTGCATGGGAACTGGGCGGCAAGGGCTATCTTGCTATCCAGTCCTGTGAGGACGGCTGGGACTACACTATTTACCACAGTGATTATTCCGTAATGGACGGTGGGCAGCTGGATGCCCCGGAACTGACCATTCAGGAAGCCCGTGAGCAGATTCTGGAAGCGCACCACATGGAAAAGGGGCGGCGGCTGTTGCAGGACTACGATGCCGTCATGGACAAAGTTGCGGAAGCCGAGGAACTGAGTGCAGACCATCGCCCTTCCACACTGGAAAAGCTGGCAGAACTGGCAAGTGATACGTCTGCGCCAAAATCGTCTGCACGTTCTGCGCCAGAACTGTGAGGTGGACGATGCAGCAAAAATGGAACCAGAATTTTGACGGTGAACCCATGACGGACATCCCGCAGAAGTTTCTGAACGCAGGGTGCGATGTTTATATGGTGATGCAGCTGCGGCATGACGAAAAAATCTTCGATGAAAGATTTGCTTCCATGCGGGAACTGCATCGTCGGGGCAAAACGCCAGACCCGGAGCATTATGAGGTCACCTACTATGCTGATTTGCCCGCCATGTGGCAGAATGTGCCGAACAACGAGATTTTGGAAGAACTATTTCAGATGTTCAACCTCTCCCGTCCGCAGGATTTTGAGGGGCACAGCCTGTCGGTCAGCGATGTGATCGCACTTAAACGCAATGGCGAGGTGTCTGTGCATTATGTGGACAGCATCGGTTTCAAGGAACTGCCGGGGTTTCTGGATAAAAAGCCGGAACGCCTTTCTGTTCTGCAAAACCTCAAGGAGAAGTGCGATGCCCCGGAGTGCAATCCCACCGTCTGCCGGAAAGCGAGGGCTGAACATGAACTTTAACCATGAAGAACTCATGCTGATGATGCTCTACAACACCGGCACCCGGATGGGGCTTATCCACGAACTGCGGCTCATGCAGTGCTACCTGATGCCTGACGAAACTGCCCTGCGGGAGTTGTCGGAGAGTGTTATCGAAAAGCTGAAACTGCTGACCGATGCCGAGTTTGCCGAACTGGAATTTCCCCCGGACTGACTTTTGCCGCCTGCGGGCGGCGTACATAGGCTCTTTTACAATGGGGGTCGGTGTGGTATAATAAACTCGATAAATCGAAAGTTGGCAAAGGAGTTGAGCTGATATGAAAAAGAAAATCATCATATTGCTGTCTGTTGTGATAATTCTTTTGATGGGCATTGTTGTATGGTTTAATATTCCACTCGACTTGATGGACTTAGACCCTAATGAGGTCATGGAAATAGTTGTTTTCAATGGCAATAGCGGAAACGCAACACATATTACCGACAAAGAGCAGATTCAGCATATTGTCGAAAATTTGAATGGCGTCGAATTAAAGCGGTCAAAGCCGTCTTTGGGATATATGGGATATAGTTTCAAAGTTACTATTTATTTGTCTGATGGCAACGAAGCAGGCGATTGGAATAATTTTATTATCAATTCAGATGATACAATTAGAAAAGATCCATTTTTCTATTCTGTTACAAAGGGAAATATTGATTACAGCTATATTGAAGGTATCGTAGAATAACAAAAATCCCAGTTTGTCGATGGTTGTCAACCGGGATAGTGGCCTAGGCCCTTACTCCGAAAAATTTTTCATAACCCGCAAGAAAGTGGGCTTGATAGAATACTTCCATTCATGCTACACTAAAACCAGTTTTAATGCACAGAATAATTGAAAGCGGAGGATAGCCAATGGATACCAAAAAAAGATCACCCATCGACCGCCTGCTTTTTGCAACCTTTCTGAAAGGCCGCACTTCTTCCCGTGATGTATGGGAAGAAAAGGGCGATATGACCCCCGAAGATAACCAGAAGATCATCGAGGAGACCAACGAGATCATCCATGATGATTCCACCTATCCCTTCATCAGCTACCTGTCCGACCTGCTTGCAAAATCCAAACCCTCCGATGAAGCGGTCATGAAACTGCACGACTGCATTGAAAAAGTTGCAGTTGCATTGGGGCAGGACAGCACCGATGTGTTCCGTGCGCTCCTTGCAAAACTGATCGAGGAGCCGGAAGAAAAGCAGACCTTTGACCGTCTGCTGGAGATGGCCGAGAAATTGGCGTCAAAGCACTGAGATGACTTTACGAGGTGATTTCAATGAGCTACGGTTTGGCAACTGTTTTTACCTTAGCGGCATGGTTTGCAGGACTTGTGATTGATGTAAATGTGCGGGTCGGCGACCTCGGTTTACGAACAGTGCTTCCTGTCATCGTGATGGGGTGCTGCGTTATGAAGTACATAAAGGACAATAGCAAATAATCTTATCTCAATACACTTTCCAGCGGGCGACCACAAAACGGTTGCCCGCTCTTTTTATGCTCAAAAACCGAAGGGAGGAACGCTATGCCAAGCAAAACCGAAGAATATCTCGTCCTTGCCCAGCGCACGGCGAACGGCTTAACCCGGTACTGGGAAAGTTGGACGGATTACCTGACCACCGCATCCCGGCTGTACAAGTACCCCTTTGCAGACCAGCTCATGATCTACGCCCAGCGCCCGGATGCCACCGCCTGCGCCGACTATGATGTTTGGAACAGTCGGATGAACCGCTATGTCAGACGTGGCTCTAAGGGTATCGCTCTGCTGGACGAATCCAGCGGATTCCCGCGCCTGCACTACGTTTTCGACGTGTCGGACACCGGTGTGCGCCGCAATTCCCGTGACCCGGAGGTGTGGCAGTACAACGATGATCTGAAACAGCCGGTTTCAGAAATGCTGAGCAAGACCTACGGCATCGGTGGAGAGCGTGTCAGTCAGCAGCTTGCCGATGTTGCCGGAAAATTGGTGGCGGATTACTGGGACAACAACGGCGGGGACATCCGCGCCATCGTTGACGGCTCGCTGCTGATGGATTATGATGATGCCGGGGTGGAGATGCAGTTCAAAAGTGCCGCCGCCATCAGCGTCACCTACACGCTGCTGGAACGCTGCGGCTTTGAGCCTGCCGGCTGGTTCGACAAGGACGATTTCCAAGCTATCCACGATTTTTCCACCCCGGATGCCGTTTTCGCCCTCGGCGCAGCCGTCAGCGACATGAGCCGTGAGGTGCTGCGAAACATCGAGCGCACCGTAAAAACCACCATTCGCCGCCGCAATGCAGAAAGGAGCCAATATGAATACGAACAGCAGGAACGTGACCTACTCGACCGTCGGGGACTACCAGCTCCCGAACCTGATCCTGAACCAGCCCCGGAAGCCGCTGGGCAAGTACGGCAGGCTGCGCCGGACCTACCTGAAGGAGCAGCGCCCGGTGCTGTACCACACGATGCTGATGAACGGGAGCCTGTACCCGCACCTGATGGAGGTGGAGCAGACGGCAGAGAGCCGGATGCGGCAGACCATGGAGCAGCTTCTGAAGCAGAACCCGGCACCGGACAAGGAGCAGAACCAGATGGCGTGGGTGCAGCACATGAACAGCCTGAAAGCGCAGGCAGAGGAGCTGGTGCTGACGGAGCTGATTTACAGCTAAGTTTTCTGGATGCTGTCATCCCCACCGAAGCCCAGCAAATTGAAATGATCGACCAAGCGGAGAGCGAGAAATCGTCCTCCGCTTTTGTTTTGTCGCAGGCTGAAATTGAGAACGAGCTGCGGCGGCATGGTTCTGGGTTTGCAGGTGGCAAGCAACGCATTATGGCACTGTACCAGACCCAGCCTGACCGAAAACTCCGTGCCAAGGCGTTGGCAAAGGAGTACGGCATTGGTGGGCATTCCCACGATTTTCTGGACGGAAGCCGGGGCTTTGTGAATCACGACTGGAAGGGTCTGGAATTTGACCATTACCCCGACCACCAGAAAATCACCTTGAAATGGGCGCAGGTGGAAAAGTATATCGACCTGATGATCCAATCCGACCGCTACCTGACCGATGAGGAAAAAGAGCAGCGTACTGCCAGACAGGAAGCTGAACGTCAGCTTCCGATGCTGGATGGCACTGTTGCCGCAGAGTACACTGCTCTGAAAGAACAGTATCCTAACACCCTCGTGGGCTTTGAACTGAACGGTAACTATCTGTTCTATGACAAAGATGCCGTTGCTGTGGAGCGGATTCTGCGCACCAATCTTCTGTCACAGGAAAATGTGCTTGGCAAAGTCAAAGTAACTGGTTTTCCGAGTGAGCAGTGGGCAGCAAAATCTAAAAAGCTGTGGGCAGCGGGCAACAACGTCTATCTGGCTGGCTTGAACGAAGATGGCTCCCACCACCAGACAAAATATCTCCGGGAAGCGGATTATCTGCCAATCGGCAGCATCATCAAGCTGGATGACCGAGATTTTCGGGTAGAACACGTTAATTTTACGTTCAAATCCGTCAGCTTGCAGGACATGGAGCTGACGAAAAACAGACTGCCCATTTTCCGCAATGAGCATCTTCCGCACATCAGAGAACTGTACGAAGAACAGCAGGCCGCAGCCATTGATCTGGTTCCCGAAAAAGAGGTCAGCTATAAGGTCGGGGACGAAGTTGTAGTAGACCTTCCCACCAGAACGATTGAAGGAACCATCGGCTATGTTGGCGAAACCGATGTGCGCATCGACACCAGTGCGCACGGTCAGTCATGGGACAATGAGGTCATCAACAAGCAGCAGTTCGAGAATGCACTGCGGCAGGAGGAGCCGGATGTGTCTGAACTGACCGATGAGGAACTAGACGAACTGCCCATCTCTACGGTGATTGACGGCGAAGTGCAGACCTTCCCGGATGCCGCCGCCTTGGATGAAGCCCTGAATGCTGAACCTACGCCGGAGCCTGCCGGAAACTTCCGTATCACGGACGACCATCTGGGCGAGGGCGGCGCAAAGCAGAAATATGCCCGGAACATTGAAGCCATCCGCACCCTGTTCAAGCTGGAACAGGAGCAACGAGGTGCCACTGCCGAGGAACAGCAGGTGCTTTCCCAGTATGTTGGCTGGGGTGGTCTGGCCGATGCCTTTGACCCCAGCAAAGAAAACTGGTCTGCCGAGTATACCCAGTTGAAAGGACTGCTCACCGAAGATGAGTATGCCGCCGCCCGCGCTTCCACGCTGAATGCCCATTATACCTCTCCGGTGGTAATTCGCGCCATCTATGATGCTGTGGAAAAGATGGGCTTCCAGTCGGGAAATATTTTGGAGCCGTCCATGGGCGTGGGCAACTTCTTCGGTATGCTGCCCGACAGCATGACCAGCAGCCGTTTGTATGGCGTAGAACTGGATTCTATTACTGGCCGCATTGCACAGAAGCTGTATCCACAGGCTAATATCACCGTTGCCGGCTTTGAAACTACTGACCGCCGAGATTTTTATGATCTGGCTGTTGGAAACGTGCCTTTTGGTCAGTACAAAGTCAGCGACAAGGCGTACAACAAGTTGGGTTTTAGTATCCACAACTACTTTTTCGCCAAGACTATCGACCAGATCAGACCGGGCGGCGTGATTGCCTTTGTAACCAGCCGTTTCACGATGGACAGTAAAGACAGTACTGCCCGCAAGTATATGGCGGAGCGTGCCGACCTGCTGGGCGCAATTCGTCTGCCCAACAATGCGTTCAAAGCCAACGCGGGCACCGAAGTCGTATCGGATATCATCTTTTTGCAGAAACGTGACCGTCCTGCGGACATTGAGCCTGCATGGGTGCAGCTTGGAAAAACTGAGGATGGCTTCGCCATCAACCAGTATTTCGTAGACCACCCGGAGATGGTGCTGGGAAATTTAGAACTGGAAAGCACCCAATACGGTTACGACCTGACTGTTGCGCCCCTTGAGGGCACCAGCCTTGCAGCCCAGCTTGCCGAAGCGGTGCAGCACATCGAGGGACAGTATACCACAGCAGAAATCGCCGCCCCGGATGTTGCGGACGCGGAAGCGCAGCGTAAGACGCTGCCTGCAGACCCCACCGTGAAGAATTTCAGCTACACCGTGGTAGATGGTGACATTTACTACCGCGAAAACTCCATCATGACGCCGATCGAACTGTCCGATAACGCCAAAGGCCGTGTAGCTGGTATGGTGGAGTTGCGGCAGATCGTCAACGAACTGATTCAGCAGCAGTTGAATGACTTCCCGGATGAGGACATTAAGGCGTCGCAGGCCAAGTTGAATGCTACCTATGATGCCTTTACTGCAAAATACGGTCTGATCAACGACAAGAAAAATGCCCGCCTGTTCGATGATGACAGCTCCTATTATCTGCTCTGCTCACTGGAAAATCTCGATGAGAATAAACAGCTCAAAAGCAAGGCGGATATGTTCACCAAGCGAACGATTCGCCCAGAGCACACGGTCACCAGCGTGGACACCCCCAGCGAAGCACTGGCAGTGTCCATTGGAGAACATGGCCGTGTTGATCTGCCCTATATGGCGGAACTTCTCGGCTCTCCCGGCGATTATGAGCGTATTACCACAGAGCTGCAAGGCGTGATTTTCAAAGACCCTTCTGCGGATGCAGATGAGCCGGAAGCAGGCTGGCAGACTGCGGACGAGTATCTTTCCGGCAATGTGCGGAATAAACTGCGCATGGCTCAGCTTGCCGCTGAAAGCCACCCGGAGTTCAAGATCAATGTGGAGGCTTTGACCAAAGCGCAGCCGAAGGACCTTGAAGCATCAGAAATCGACATCCGACTGGGTGCCACATGGCTGAATCCCGCCATTGTGCAGCAGTTTATGATGGAGACTTTTCAGCCGCCCTACCGCATCCGCTATAACAACCTGATCCAAGTCCGCTACTCTCCATTTACGTCCGAATGGCGCATCGGCAACAAATCTGCCGCCGGAATGTATGATATCATGTCCACCGAAACCTACGGCACCCACCGGGCCAACGCCTACAAGATTTTGGAGGACACCTTGAATTTGCGGGACTGCCGCATTTATGATACCATTGAGGAGGATGGTAAAGAGCGGCGTGTCCTGAACCAGAAGGAGACGATGCTTGCCCAGCAGAAGCAGCAGGCCATCAAGGATACCTTTGCAGGCTGGGTTTGGCAAGACCCGCAGCGGCGGAATCTGCTGGTGAAGCAGTATAACGAGTTGTTCAATAGTACCCGGCCCCGCGAGTATGACGGAAGCCATATCCATTTTGTCGGTATGAACCCGGAGATCAATCTGCGGGAACATCAGCGCAATGCAGTTGCTCATGTGCTTTATGGTGGGAACACCCTGCTCGCCCACGAGGTGGGTGCCGGCAAAAGTTTTGAGATGGCAGCTTCGGCAATGGAATCTAAGCGTTTGGGCCTGTGTCAGAAAAGCCTGTTCGTGGTACCCAACCATCTGACCGAGCAGTGGGCCAGCGAGTTCCTGCGGCTATACCCCAATGCAAAGCTGCTCGTTACCAGCAAGAAAGACTTTGAACCCGCCAATCGAAAGCGTTTTTGCGCCCGCATCGCAACCGGCGACTACGATGCCGTCATTATCGGCCACTCGCAGTTTGAGAAAATCCCTCTTTCTGCGGAACGGCAGGCACGGATCATCGAAGATCAGATCGAGGAAATCGAAAAAGCCATTGCAGAGGCCAAGGAACAGTCCGGTGAGCATTTTACCGTGAAACAGATGGAAAAGACACGGAAAACACTGGAGGTGAAACTGAAAAAGCTACAGTCCACCGACCGCAAGGATGATGTGGTCACATTTGAGCAATTAGGCGTAGATAGGTTATTTGTGGACGAGAGCCAGAACTACAAGAACCTATATCTTTACACCAAGATGCGCAATGTTGCTGGCCTTTCTACCTCCGAAGCACAGAAGTCCAGCGATATGTTCGGCAAGTGTCGTTATCTGGATGAAGTGACTGGCGGGCGCGGCGTGATTTTCGCAACGGGAACGCCCATCAGCAACTCCATGACGGAAATGTACACACTGATGCGCTATTTGCAGTACAGCACTCTCCAGCAGAAACAACTGCCCCACTTTGATGCATGGGCTTCTACGTTTGGCGAGACCACCACGGCCATTGAGCTTGCGCCGGAAGGAACCGGCTACCGTGCGCGCACACGTTTTGCCAAGTTCTTTAACCTGCCGGAGCTGATGAATATGTTCAAGGAGGCAGCGGACATCAAGACTTCCGACCAGTTGCATCTGCCTGTTCCGGAAGCCAAGTTTGAAACTGTCGTGGTCAAACCCTCGGAAATCCAGCAGGACATGGTGAAATCCCTGAGCGAACGTGCTGCTGAGGTGCATAGCGGTGCGGTTGACCTCTCGGTGGACAATATGCTGAAGATCACCTCGGACGGACGTAAAATCGGCCTTGACCAGCGGCTGATGAATCCGCTCACCCCGGATGACCCGGACAGCAAGCTGAATGCCTGTGTCGACAATGTTCTGCGTATCTGGAACGAAACCAAAGAGGATAATCTGACGCAGCTGATTTTCTGCGATATGTCCACGCCCAAGGGAGACGGCTCGTTCAATGTCTACGATGATATTCGCACAAAGCTGCTTGCCGCCGGGGTGCCGGAATCGGAGGTCGAGTTCATCCACAACGCTGATACTGAAGGTAAGAAAGCGGATTTGTTCTCCAAAGTCCGCAGCGGCAAGGTGCGTGTCCTGCTGGGCAGCACTGCAAAGATGGGCGCAGGCACCAATGTCCAGACCCTGCTGGTGGCCGTGCATCATCTGGATGTAGGCTGGCGACCGTCCGATATGACCCAACGCAACGGCCGAATCATCCGTCAGGGCAACAAAAACAAACAAGTTTACGTCTATAATTACGTCACGGAGGGGACATTCGACGCCTACCTCTGGCAAACGCTGGAAAACAAGCAGAAGTTTATTTCGCAGATCATGACGAGCAAATCTCCGATGCGCTCCTGTGATGATGTGGATGAGCAGGCTCTTTCGTATGCCGAGGTCAAGGCCCTATGCGCAGGCGACCCGCGCATCCGGGAAAAGATGGATCTGGATGTGCAGGTAGCAAGGCTCAAGGTGCTGCGCTCGGATTACCAGAACCAAAAATATCGTCTGGAAGATAAGCTGCTCAAGCATTACCCGGAGGAAATTCAGAAAGCGAAGAACCGTATTGCGGCTCTGAAAAACGATGCCCAAATCGCAGACGCACACCCGCAGGATAAGGAGAACTTCTGCGGCATGACGATTAAGGGCATGGTGTTCGATGAGAAAAAAGCAGCTGGTGAGCGGCTGATGCTCGCCTGCAAGGAGATGCCGAATGCGGATATGATGCTGCTGGGCACCTATCGCGGCTTTGAGCTGAACATTCGCTTTGACAGTTTCAAGAATGAGCATCAAATCGTTCTCCGCGGCGAGCTGAGTTATCCGGTACCGCTGGGCGATGACCCTCGCGGCAACATCGTCCGTCTGGACAATGCCATCGGCAATTTTGCCGACCGCATTGCCGATGCTGATGCCGCACTGGATTCTCTGGAACAGCAGAAGCAGGCCGCAGAGGTTGAAATCGCCAAGCCGTTTGCGCAGGAGGAAGAACTGCAAACCAAGTCTGCCCGCCTTGCAGAATTGGATGCGCTGTTGAACATGGAGCATCAGTCCAGCCGGACAGAACCCGAAGCGGAAGAAAAGCCGGATGCCCGCCCCTCTGTGCTGGCAGCTCTGGAAGAAAAGGCTGATAAAGTGGAGCCTGTCCGACCATTCAAATCTTACTTGGATAAGGATGGTGATGCCCGGTGACGGAGCGCCGTGACCAGCAGATCCATTTTCGTGTCAGCAAAGTCGAACTGGAACGCATTCGTCAGAAGATGGAAAGTTGCGGTATTTTGAGCATTGGCTCTTATCTGCGAAAAATGGCTCTGGATGGTTACTGCCTGAATCTTGATTTACCACAGCTGCGTCGGATGGCGTACCTTCTTCAGAATTGCAGCAACAACCTGAATCAGGTGGCGAAACGGGCCAATGAAAGCGGGCAGCTCTATGCCGCCGATTTAGAGGACTTGCGTAGTCGGTTGGATGAGCTGATAGCTATCGGCAAGCAACTTCTCGCCAAACTTTCGGAACTCTAAAAAAATCCCGCAGCAGGAGGACTGCGGGCTTACATAACGGTTGACATCCTTGCAAGGCAGGGGCCGATACCTCTATAATAGGGGCGAAAGGAAAGGTTGGTGTTTGATATGAGGATTCTGTTCAAGATGGTGCTTGCCCCGATCTCTCTGTTTGTAGCTTTTCTGGCTCTGATGGCAAAGTGGCTGCTTACCTTGTCCAGCTATATTGTTGCACCATTGATGCTGTATATCTTCGGCTGCGGCATCTATACCGTCTATCGCCAGACTTGGAATCAGTTTTTGATTCTGCTGGTTGCTGAATTTTTCTGCTTTGTCCTTTTTGTCGGCGCAACTGCAATGGTGGAGGGCGTTGAGAAATTCAGCGGTTGGCTCCGGGACCTGATTTGATTTTGAATCTTCTTGCCGCCTTCGGGCGGCTTTTTCATTTAGGAGGTGATCTGCTCTGGCTGCTACTCGTCTGATCGCACTGCATCAGCACAAAGGAAAATCTATTGCCGTCTGCCTGAAAGACCGCACCAACTATGCACAGAATCCTGACAAGACTGAAAAAGGCGAACTTGTCAGCAGCTATCAATGCAGCCCGCTTACTGTGGACGAGGAGTTCATGCTCACAAAAAAGCTGTACGAGCAGGCCACCGGGCGCAGCCAAAAAAGTAACATTATCGCCTATCAGATACGGCAATCTTTCCGGCCTGGTGAAATTACGGCTGAAGAAGCAAACCGCATCGGTTATGAGTTGGCCTCCCGGTTTCTGAAAGGCAAACACGCTTTTATCGTTGCAACGCATACCGATCGGGAACACATCCACAATCACATTATCTATAACTCGACCACTCTGGACGGCACAAGAAAATTCCGGGATTTTTTCTTTTCCGGTCTGGCAGTGCAGCGGTTGAGCGACCTGATTTGTCTGGAGCATCAGCTGTCAGTCATTGAAAAGAAGCCTTACCGGGAACGGCAGAAGCGCATCACTTACCCCCCAAAGGAAAGCAACCGCGACCGGCTGTGCAGTGTAATCGACGAGATTTTGCAGCAGAAGCCCACCGACTACGAAGATTTTCTGCAAAAACTGGAACAGCAGGGCTATGAAATCAAACGCGGCAAATACACTTCCGTTAAAGGCGCACGGCAGAAACGCTTTATCCGGTTCAAGACACTGGGTGCCGGGTACAGCGAGGATGAAATCAAAGCAGTCATTGCCGGAAAAGCCGAACACCGCCCACATCAGAAGCAACCTCCCAAAGAGCAGCCGTTCCAGTTGCTGGTTGACATTCAAGCAAAACTTGCCGAGGGCAAGGGCGGTGGATACGAGCGTTGGGCGAAGAAGCATAACCTGAAAGAGATGTCCAAAACGCTGATTTTTTTGCAGGAGCAGAAAATCGGCAGTGCGGATGAGCTGAAAGAGCGTGCTGATGCTGCACTTTCTCGCTATCACAAACTGGGCGATTCCATCAAGGCCGCCGAGAAGCGTATGGCAGAAATCGCCGTCCTCCGGGCGCACATCGTCAACTATGCCAAGACCCGGCCTGTATACGATGCTTACCGTAAATCCGGGTACTGCTCCAAATTTTTGGAAGCGCACCGGGAAGAAGTCACGCTGCATAAGACGGCGAAAGCCGCTTTCAATGAATCTGGCCTGAAAAAGCTGCCCAAAGTGAAAGACCTGAATGCAGAGTATTCGGCTTTGCTCACCAAGAAAAAAGCACTCTACCCAGAGTACCGAAAGGCGCGGGATGAGATGCAGGACATCGTAAAAGCGCAGAAGAATGTGGAACTGTTCTTTGCGGAGGAAAAGGACAGCAAAGAAAAAGAGCAAATCCGATAAGCCAAGACCGCCGAGAGCCTGACCTTTTATGGTCGGTTCTCGGCGGTCTTTTTTAGTTTATATAGCAGCGATCTTGTGTTACGAGCCAGTCCTCGCACAACCGCTGGGCTTCATCCATGGTTTTGCAAGTGCAATTGAACAGTCTGCCGTGCAGCGAACAGTAAGTATACCGAACTTTCGGTACGCCGTTTTCGTCCTGAAATTTCGTGTAGCGTTCCTCACCGGGCATCAGGTAAAGCTGTTCCATCTCTGCATCCGTCCTCTCTTTTTCGTGTGTCAGGCACACAACGCATTCATTTTACCACGGATGCCATGACTGCGCCATTGACGCTTACACCAAAAAGCATTCGGAATTTTCAGGGAGAGTGTGCATTGACACGCAATAGAAGCGTTCCGCAGGAATGCGCAGCCTGCATCCACCGGATGCAGAACATAAGGGGTTTGGGCACAGCCCAACAAGCATTTTGAATTTGATTTTTAGAAATCGGATTCAAAAATCGTGCCGTGGTACCACGGCGCACTGCTTGCAGAAGCTTTGAAGAAAAAGAGTATCAGACGGGAGTATAGATATAAATGTTGCGTCCCATCTCTCCCGTTTCAACATCGAAGCTTCCCGATGCCACTAGTTTTCCGTTATGAGTTATCTCAACATAAATATCCCAAAGGCCAGCAGCCTCCCAATATGCTTTCGGCGATTGACGAATCTCTACATTAAGGTCATCCGGAACTCCCAAATCTTTTGCAATGATTCGCAGTTGCTGATCTGTAAAGCTATCTCCCTGAGATATTTTATCTGTGGGGTCGTCCCATTCGCAGATGTAGGCGCATCCGGCATCAATTATTCCATCTGCATCGTTCCATGTTCCATCTTGAAACTTTTCATAGAACATTGCATAGTGCTCAATACCATCCTGATTGCTCGGCTCACCAGAATGCCAGTTTGTATAAGATGTGCTGGTTCCATTGACCCATTTCCAGTTTCCTTCAGAGCTTTCATCGCTGAATCCAAAGTAGGCATTCTCATACCCTTTCGCTTTCATTGCGCTGTAGAGAAGGAAATTTTCCGTTGACGATTCAATGACCGCTAGATGACCTCCTTTCCACTCGCAGCGTTTCTCTGCCTGCTGCCATGTGATTGGGCCAGACTCCCATTCCGATTCGGGCAATGTATAGAACTCATAAAGGTGTCCTGTGTAACCTTCGACCTGTGTTTCCTCGGCTGCATCGGATGCTTCCCATTCACAAATGTAGCCGCTCTGTTCATATGTATTGCTGTTTGCCAAGTCGTTCCACTTTACCGGCCACACAGCCACACAACTCTCGTCTGCCACAACATTGCTGGAGTTGTTCGGCTCTCCATCGCCCCAGTTCTGATATTCCCATGGTTCACCTGTCACCCAGCACCACTGACCGGCAGAATTTTTATAGCCGCCGATCCAAAGCTTACTGTTCTGAGTATTCAGACTTTCAATCAGTTTCTGTTCCTCTGGCGAGGTAATGGTCACAAGATGGCCGCCTTTTGCTTCGCAGGCAGCTTTTGCCTGTTCCCACGTGAGGGTATCATAAAAAATACCATAAGAGTGTTGCTTCGGCTCCTGTGAAATATCGACCTCTAACACATTGGCATTTTCGAATCCCGGATAAAAAGGATACCCCTTTAACCCATTGTTTTCTACAACTCTCAGGTACTCTACTTCTTCCTGATTTCTTCCATTTGGGTCGGTTAATCTAAATTCGTAAATTCCCGGTGTTAGATCGATTTGAAATGCCTCTGCTTCTCGAATAGTGTAATCATACGCTACAATTTTCTGCACATTTTCATCGTACTCCCGTGGTAATATATCCGTATCCAACTGAGCAATATGCAAATCATAATTATCACATAATGTTCCATCCCATGCATAGACATAAAGTTTAGCCTGACCATCAATCGATACCACACTATTCTCGTTTTCGTCAAGAAATAAAGAATTTGGAATACCTGCTTTGATGCCCATAGCCCAATCCACCGTTGCAACCTGCCTTGCTGTCAGCATTCCTGTCTGGCACATAGAGTAAGCAGTATAGACAAGCACATTACGGAATTCACTGAAGCTGATATCAGACTTTGAAATCCCATATAGTGATTTGTAAAAAAGCTGTGCCAAATCATAGGTAGAAAGAGGTTCATACTTTGTTTCGTCCACAGACGGCTGCGTCATAAGGTACGCTGCGTGAGAAATTACTGTGCAATTAGAATGCACTCCCCCATGATCAGAAAACTGTGCTTCGGGATCATAATTTTGTGACTTGCGCCAGTTTTCATCCTTGTATTTCGTCGGATAAGGTAGTCCATCCCCCTGAAGTACGCTGGATGGGTCAGCCAGATTCCGCTCAAGCTCACCCACAGTCCCAAAAATCCATGAAATATCTCCGTCAAGCCACTTCAAACTGGTTTCAAGTGGGATATCCCAATGCCTGAGAATATCCGGATATAATCTTTTAGGAGAGTCATTATACCAATCTTCAATTATTTCTCCCATAATATCCGAAATCGCCTCCATCAAGGCACCAGATTCTCCTTCATATGTCATCCGGCTGATGGATTGCTCAACTGCATGTGTGACTTCGTGTCCTAAAGTATCTATTGTCGGCGAGCAGGTTGCTCCAACAGAAATTCGCGTGAAAATCTTGCTTCTCCCATAACCTGCTGAGGCATTATTCGAATCCTTACCTCCTCTATGATCATTTGCAACGATTGCCACTGCCTTATTGTCATCGCCAAAGGCATCATATCCAAGCACGTCACGATAAAAATTGCTGACGGCCAGCAATTTTGCAAGTGCTACGATGGGTGTTCCCATGCCATCCGTCAAAGAGGCAATATCAATCGGCAAAAGTTCCGTTGCAGGCATACCACCCAATGCCTCTGTAGAGATTGAAATTCCGCCTTTCCCGATTTTTTTATAACGCTCACCGTTCTGGGCAGTCAATACGACTTGCCTCCAGCTTCCGCTCGTTGTATATTTTTGATTATTCAGTGAAACCCATTCGTCATCATCATCCCCATCATATATTGCTGTCGTTCCATCATCAAAAATTATTCTAAAATCCACCTCAATATCCCGATTCTCAGCATTATACAAGTACACATTTGTAAAGCGATTGCTGCTGGATTCATTATCTGTCAATTCATTCGAAAAGGTCTTTAGAGCCCTTCCATCTACAGCTGATAAAAACACTGACTCCCACGAATTGTTTTGATGAACCGATATTTTCCATGCCAATTCAGGATTTGTTTTGTCCAGTGAAAATATCACCAAATTGTTTACATAGATATCCGCTTCTCCCGGATATAACCCTGCAACTATTTTTTCAGCGTCATTTTGGGTAATTTTAGCTTCAACGGAAAGATTTTTAATCGGATAAAATCCGGAAGTCAAAAGTGCAGCTTCACTGTCTGCGTCAGCCGATACGGTAACTTTTCTGCCATACACCGGTATTCCCCGGTACACCTGCGGAAAGCTGTAATATGTATCTCCCAATACTGTGCTGCAATCCGCAGTCCCAAGCTCATCCTCTACTGAAACAATTCCAAGAGTATCCGCCACATCATTGATTGCGTCTCTTGCAGTGGAAGGATCTGTGATCTTTCGCTCCGTAAAATGGGACGGCAGAACAATTCCTGTTCCATTCACCGCAGAGACTTCTTGAACAGTTTCAGTAGGCTTAGACGACAAATTGCTGAAAATCAAAAAAGCCAAAATCGTTCCCAGAAACAGTACAAGAATGCCAAGCAGGGCAAAGAGCCATACCAAGTTGTTCTTACGGCGTTTTCTGTGCATATGGTCCGCAGTAGATTTTTTCATAATGATATTCCTTTGCTTGAGTTACCGAAATTTGCGATGCAATAAAAAAACTGGAAGAATGCCATAAGTTAAAGCTCTGCGATACTTCGCAGAAGCCTAGAATTTACAGATAGAATGCAGCGAACAGATCGCCGATTCCATAGAAGAAGTCACCGAGACTGGTAAAGCCCCAGTTGCTGCCACCAGACATTGTGTGGGTATAACCATCGGAGTAAGTATATACACCGTTTTTCTTGGAAACGACAGCACCATGGGACTGTTCAAGCGTTTTGGATTCGCTTTCCCATTTATCGTAGTAGGTGCTACGGAACATACGTCCGAAAGCATAGCAGACCTGAGAAATGATACCGCCGCCCTCAACACAAGACATTTCACTTTCGTTCAGTGCCATATAATTAGCGGGCATCTGAAGTTTGCTGTTTGCCATAAAGCAACACTCCTTTTATTTTGTGCCTTCTTCCAGTTTTTTTATTGCACCCCTTTCTTTCTATAATTTTCCGATCTCAGCCTTTATATCTTGCCAATAGAACCGACGTATTATCGTGCCCTCCGGGAACAGCAAGTGCCGTTTTGACCATCTGTTCCGCCGCCTGTTTCAGATTTCCCGTCACGGCCAAAATTCTGCACATAGTGCTGTCCGGCAGATAGCGGTACAGCCCGTCCGTGCATTGAATGAGCACATCTCCCTTCCGAAGCTGGAACGGCATCCGGTTTCCGCTGATCAATGTCAGCTCCGAAATCCCAAGATAGCTTGTCAGAGCAGCACGCTGCGGATGATGCAGTGCCTCATCCTGTGTTATGCTGCCCTCCAGTGCCATTTGGTCAAGCTGGGCACCAAAATTGTGATCGATGTTCAACTGCTCTAGCGTACCATCTCTATACAGGTAAATATGGCTGTCTCCTATACTGCACCAGAACAGCTTCCCGTTACGGAGAAACACTGTCGTCAGAGTCGTCCCCGCTTCGATTTTCTGGTTGGCCGGGTCCCGGAGATTCTTGACTTCCTCGTTCAGTCGTAGTGCTGCGCGTCCCATCTCCGTAGGAATATCTTCCGCCTGAGCGTGTTCCAGCAGGTATCTCGTTACCCCATGCGCCGCCAAAGCGCTGGCACGTTCGCCCCCGGTAAGCCCGCCCATACCGTCACACACAGCGCAGACTGTGCAGAAATCCCCAAAATCAAAGCATATCGAATCCTGCTGGCTTTTCCGGGTTCCAATCGACGTATAGCTGGCGATCTCCGCCTGACTCGTCTCATAGGCGTCGGCACACATCGTTTTTTCTCCTTCGTCTTTTACGGGTATCAGAAGAGTCTGTGTGATATCATCCATCGCTTCGGGAATGGTATTGGCTTCCTCGCCTGCCTTTTTTCGCTTGAACAGGGACATCACGTTTCAATCACCACCTTGAATGTGTACTCGGGCGACACGACACAAAAAATATCGCCATCTTTCAGTGTATACGATTTTTCTTTTTCCATTGGCTTTCCGTCCGCCAGATAGGTGCCATATTTGGACAGGTCCCTGACGATAAATTCCCGCTTGGGCTCGTTGTAAAACACCTCGCAGTGATTCCGGCTGATCTGGTTATCCGCTGGCATCATCACGTCGCTCGTCGCCAGACGCCCGACCTTCACCGTGCGATTCGGCTCGATTATCCACCGCCGTCTGGAAATGTGACCACCCGATTTCCGCATCGTCAGCTCCAGATATGCCAGCCTGCGTTTTTTCGGATGGAAGAATGCGGCCAGGCCCTTCGGCTCTGGCATATTCTGCTCCTCAACCTGACACATCTTCTCCGAGTCGTCGGAAGTCTCGACATGAATTTCAGCCTGCTTCGATGCCTTTGATTTCGGCATCAGTGCCCCCAGATCGATGTCGTAGTCCTCCGGCCGGACGACCTGTTCCAGTGCATCCAGAAAATCAAGCATCCTGCGATAACGGTCGTGGTAGTCGAACGCCAACGCCTTGTCAATCACGTCCGACAGCTGCCGGGAGACAGCGGGACACAGCTCGTGCAACGGGGGATAGGAGGCTCCTTTCGCACGGCTCAGTGCGTCCAGCATCTTGCGCCCTGACACGATAAAGTAGAAAGTTGCGGCCAGTGCGTAAATGTCCGTCCACGGTCCCTGACACGGTTTCTGCGTATACTGCTCGTAAGGGGCGTAGTTCGGCTTCAGGTAAATTTTTCTTTCTTTACTATCGCTCCCCTGACGGAACGAGCGTGCCGCGCCGAAATCGATGAGTTTTATTTCACCGTCCTGTGTGATAAGGATATTTTCCGGGCTGATATCCCCGTGGATCATGCCGAAACGATGGACTTCTGCCAGTGAACTTCCGAGCAGGAACAGCATCTGGAGTGCCATCTTGAGCGTCTGCTTCGGATTATGATTTTTTCGGAACACCCGCAGATTGCAACCCTCAATCAGCTCCATTGCAAAATATGCCGTCCCGTTTTCTTCAAAAAAATCCCGAATGTCAACGACAGAGATATTTTCTCGAAGCTCCTGAAGGGCGCATGCTTCTTCAATGAACTGCTGCTTTCCCTCTTCATACTCAGGCCGGTTTTCTTCATCTGCAAGGATGAGGGCACCATCTGGTGTCCTCCCCTGAAGCAGACCGGACGGGAAGTACTCTTTGATGCAGCAGCGTAGGCCGCTCTGCATATTCTCAGCAAGATACGTAATTCCGAAACCGCCCTGTCCCAAACTCTTGCCCAACAGGTATTTTTCTTTCAGAATGGTGAACGGTGCCAGATAGTCTTTCGCTGCAGAAGATTCTTCTGCATGATACCCGCAGTTCCGACACTCCCCATGCTCCATCGCTTCCTGAAAGCAAACGGGACAAAGTTTTTCTTCCAGACCCGCCATCTTTTATCTCACCCCGTCCTAATACTTTCCCGGCTCAGATTTTGAACTGGAAGATTTCGTTTCCGAGCGTGATATACATACCATTCGCCAGCGTCACTGTATTGCTGCCCAGAATTTTCTCGTCGCCCACGAACGTGCCGTTTTTGGAGCCAAGGTCCTGAATGGTGCAGACACCATTACGGCAGCTAATCTTCGCATGGGCACGGCTGATGATCGGGTTGGAGACGATGATGTTTGCCTGAGAACCCTTGCCGATCACAACCTCCGTGTTATTGTAAATTGCAAAACTCCGGTTCGTGTTCATCTGGATCAAAGAGGCCACGACTGTCATCGAGTTGTCTGTTGCCGGCACGGTTGTGGCATTGCCGTCATCGACCAGATTCGTCTCGGCATCCCGACTCGGATCGTTGCTGTTCCAGTCGTCCACGAACGCTTCCTCGTCTTCATGCACCACATAGCTAACGATCACGGAAGCCACGGACATGATTGCGGCCAGTACGAGGAGCACAATCAGAATCATAGTCAGCGCAGGGGCAACACGGCTGGTTATCGAAGTGTCCGTCGGATCGATGGAAAATTTACCCGCAAACACAAAGAAGTACACTGCCAGCAACTCGATGATGCCAATCAGGTTCGCCGCCAGTGCGCACCAGCTTATCGTGAACACACTAGCAACAGCCGCTGCGACGACCAGCACGAAGAACAGTACCAACAGTGCCACGCAAATTTTAGAGATATCATCCGGGGCATCACTCATGGTTCCAAGATTTACCAGCCTTGCCTTCTGCAAATCGGGACTGACAAGATAGGAAAATACACTCGTACTGCCTTTTTCAACGAATTCATCGATCTTATCGGAGGTAGTGCCCGCACCGAACTGAAAATTCAGCTTTGCTGCTTCTTTCATCTGTTTAAGCTCAGAAGTCATGGTTGCAGGGATATCCTTAAAGGTCCCCTTTTCCGTTTTTATCTGGTATCTCAGCTGATATCCCGGCACAAAAAGTGCCACAAGCAAAATCACCGTTGCAATCCATGAAAGAACCGCTCCAATTTTTTTACCCTTGGGGGCATCCGCAAAGAATGTTGCAAATTTTCTGTTGTCCTCCATAATAATGTCTCCTTTGTTTTACAATATTTTATCCGCCGGAGTAGAGTGTTCCAGCAAGATATCCTTTATTACCTTTTTCCCCGCAGTCTGTGTAGCCTTTTTCCATAATGGGAAAAGACCTTTTTTCTCTCCGACCGCGCTGATAAGGATGCCTGTGATATTGTCCGTCTCTTTTCGTTTCATGCAGAGCTGTGCTGTTTCTTCCAGAGCCTCATGTAACTTTTTCTCCTTGGAAGAATACCTGCAGCTCTTTTTTATTTCAGCCTCTGTCACCTTGCGGCGAAACCCGTCGCAGCAGATCAGAAACGTCCGGTGCGGCAGAACCTCACCGGAAAGATAATCCGGTTTCACGTCTTTGCCCGCTCCCACGCACTGAAGCAGGAGGCTTTGTCTCGAATCTTTCCGGGCCTGTTCCGGTGTCAGTTTTCCTTCGGTAAGTTCACGCTGGACGATGGTATGATCTGTCGTAAGTTGCGTGAGGGTATCCGAAATGATATATGTCCGGCAATCTCCGACATGGCAGATGTAATACCGACCTTTCATAAAAAGAACAGCTTCCACTGTCGTTCCGCTGCGGAATCCGGCCTTTTCGGAGTTGTCTTTCAACCGGATATGAAGCGATTGGATAAGATTGTCCCAGTCATCGAACAGCTCTGTCTCTGGTGTTTCCTGCACATATAATTTCAAAACACGCTCATAAAACCAGTCACGAAAAGCTGTCACAACTGCTGCACTACTCCGCTCGCCCATTTTCAGTCCACCTACGCCGTCGCAGATCACTGCGAGGACAGCTTCATCGTCCTGAGTCTGACCTCGTTGCACCAGAAGGAGAGAATCCTGATTCGTTTCCTTCTGTATTCCGATATCGGAATAATATGCGGCACAATATTTCATGTTCCTTTTCCTGCTTTCTCAGCGGTATTCGTGTTCGATTTCAAGAAGAACCATTTTCTTCTTTTTGTGTAGCAGAACGCTCCCGACCACGGCCAATAAAACAGCAACCAGCACCAGACAGATACCACACACCACCATGATTTGTCCAACCGTCATTTTCTCCACCTCTTTTACTGCCAGTTGTTCCGTGCCATGCGGTCCAGCTCATCCATCTGCGGGTCATACACGCCGGATGCCTGCTCTGCACGATAGAGTTCAGCAGCCGTTTCGTAATATCCCAGCGTTTTCGTGTAGGATGCTCCGTTCTGCAAATCAAGTTCGCCCTGAACAAAGGCGAGCCATTTATACACCCGGTAGTCCTTGGGGTAATCGTTTTTCAGTGCCTGAAGCATCTCCATCGCTTTGGAGAAATCATGTAGCTGATATTGCAACATTGCGATATTCAGCCGGACTTCCAGCGTGGTGTTTCCGTTTTTCTCCAGCTGCTGATAGGTTCGCAAGGCATCTTTTTGATAGCCGGGATTCCCGGTCGCTTCCGCCTGACGAATATATGCGGACGCCAGCTGTCCGGCCAGCGCGTTGTAATATCCATCGGGGAGCTGTTCAATGCCCTGATTCAGGAGATTGATTTCCTCCGAAAGCATGGAGTCTCCGATATCCTCACAGATCGATGCTGCCAGACGGTACGCGCGTGCAAGCTGGTCGTTGCCGTCCGCCGAGCCGATTGCCTTACGGGCGGCATCCAGCGCATCCGGCAGGTCTCCCTGTTTTCTCAGAAGCTCGCTTTGAACGACCTGATAGGCACCGCTTTGTTCGGCGTCAGGGACAGCTTTCACCATCTCTGCAAGGACCTCATCCGCGCCAGAATAATCGCCCAGCTGAATCAGGGCGGTCGCCTCACCCTGATAATAGCTCAGGATATCAGGAGAGTATCCTATCGCTTTCTGGTACATCATCGCAGCCGATTCATAGCTTTCCAGCTCGTAGTAGGCCTCCGCTGCCACGTTGTACAGGTTTGCCACGCTCTGTCTGCTGTAATATTTCAGCTCACGCGACTGCGTCGTTTCCACTGCATCGATGCACTCCTGATACTTTCCCTGCCGATAGAGAAGGACTGCCTGTTCCACATATGCTTCCAACTGGTCATCGTAAATCGCGATAGCCTGCTGCAGGTCCTGCTCCGCCTCATCAAAGCGCATTTCATCGGCGGCCGTCCGGCCTTTCCGCACGAGGGCGTCATAAGCGGCGTACCGTTCCACGCCGATTCGCTGTACGCCAAACAGGATAGCCAAAGTTCCTGATACCGCAAGGACAAGAGAGACCGCCGCCACAACTCGTTGAGAATGAACCACCTTTTTATAGCGTCCGTCAATTGCATGGATATCCTGCAGTGCCCGGAGCATTTCCTGTGCGTCGCAGAAGCGTTCTTCCTGCCTTTTCATCATCGCTCTGGCGATGATGAGCAAAAAGCTACGGCTGAATTTGAGTTTATAGCTCGTGATGGGCCGAACATCCTTCAGCGAATGGCCGGGCTGCTGCCCGGTGATTGCATAGTATAGAGTCGCACCGATGCCATAAACGTCCGTCCTCTTGCTGATAGTGCCATAACCACCCGCATTGGTTGCTTGCGCCGCCGTGACAGAATTGCTCACACCTCTGCCGGACGGGCCCTTGTTGGATCTGACATTCTGATAGGCGAACGCATCTTTGTATCCTCGCAGCGGCATGGTTTCTTCAAGCGGAACCGTCTCGATCGTATCGGGCGATGCTCCCGGACGGGTATACTGTTCCGGTGCCGCATAGCCCGGCGTTGCGCCAATTGCCAGTACGCCTTTTGAAAAAACAAGTGATGTGTTGAAATCGATGACGCAGATATCTTCGTTGGGCGTTATCATAATATTGCTGGGCTTGATATCACAGTGCAGAATCGGAGGTACCTGCGAGTGCAGATAGGCGATTACCTCACAGAGCTGGCAGGCCCACCGGTATGCAAGCTTCTGACTGACCGGGCCGTGCGTTTTGACGTAGTTTTGCATGTTCTCGCCCGGTATCATGTCCATGATAGTATAGACATAGCCGCTCGGGCTTTCAATCACGTCATAGATTCTCGGAAGATACTTGTGCTTCAACGTTTTGAGGATATTGGCCTCCGCGCGCTCGTCCATCCGTCCCTTGAACTTCTGTTTTACACGCTTGATGACGACATCAACATCCAGACTGTCTTTGTGCGCGCGGTACAGTGTGCCCATCCCGCCCTCGCCAAGAGGTCGGATCGAACTGTAGCCGCTTCCAAGATCCGCCGCCCATTGACTGGTTTCGTTATAATTCATGCACATTCCTCCACACGACTTTTAAGACGGAAATTCGTCTTTCAGACTATCAAACTCCGATTGAATCTGCGACCAGTCAAAATCATCGCTTTCGCCGCTGTCCTGCGACGGGTCATAGGTAGGCGCCGTCACTGTCCCGGACGATTCGGTTCCCTGTCCGCTTCCCGCGCTGCCGAGGCCCTTTCGGAGAGCCTCCTGAGCCATCGAATTTGCGATGCCGGCCGCTTCGCCGGTGAGTCCGCTTTTTTCCACGACCTTGCTTGCTGCGCTGTCCGCTGCTTTCTCGGCCACCTTTTGGGTGACCGTCTTAGCGTTGTCTTTCGCATCAACCTTGACACTTACAGATGCCGATTGCCCCGATTCATCCTTCAGGAAATCATTAATCTGTACCGTCAGCGTGCAGGTTCCATCCGAGTTCGTTTTGATCTTGGTATCGATGGTGTTGAAATCGACGCCATTTGTTTCCGCATTCTGGAGCAGTTTCTCAATGCCGATTTCATCGTCTAGTGCCGCATAGTGTGCTCCCAGCAGGGCATAGGGGTCGGCATTCTGCGGGTCTGCCGCAATCCACGCCTCGCCCACGTCTTTTGCAAAGACCGAATTCAAGTCATTCCAAAAGTGTTCCGAAAGCATCTGGAAGGGAACGTTTCCACCACCGCTTTCAAAGACCAGCTTTGCATCATCCAGAAATCCTGGAAGAAAGTCCGCCTCGTCATCAAACACTTCCTGCGCCTGTTCAAAGACCTTGTTTGCCTCATCGGCTTTTCCCTGTGCTGCATAAGCGGCATACAGGCCCGCATAGGCTTCCTTGTTCGTCGGGTCGTGCTGGATGATATCGATATACTGCAAGATTGCGTTATCATAATCCAGCGAGGTCAAGTAGTTCGTTCCAAGATTCAAGACCTTGGCTAGCGAAAAGACCTCTGCCGTCTCCGAATCTGAATCGGTGGATAATGTTGCCATCGAGCTTCTCGGACTGCATCCTGCCAGTACTATTGCAGCCACTGCCACCAGTGCTGCAACGATGATTTTTTTACTCTTCATTGTCTGCTCCTAAAGCCGGACTCCTATCATCTTCGTCCGCCGCTTCTATCAGCTGAAACTTATTTGCACCATCTGCCAGTGCGACAATACTTTTCCCGGACACATAAGTCGGCACATTATAAGGAATACGCACCCCATTGACGAATACCCCGTTCCGGGAATGGTCGGTAACATTAAACCCAAGATCCTTTCCATTATATTGAACCGTACAGTGAATCCGGCTGATTTTTTCGCCTCTTACGATAAGCGACACCTCCGCTGGGTTCCGACCCAGTTCCACCGATCGTCCGGGTATCAGCTCAAAGCTTCTGCCCGCCAAACTTCCGGTCAACCCAGACAGTCTCCCCCGCATACAGGGCGGGGGAGGTTTCGTGTTGGGGTTGTCGTGCACTTCCGTGCGCTTTTGCCTGCTCCGCTCATATGCCTCAGCCAGTCGGTTCGTATCCTGAATTGCTCGATACATTGCGACGAGATATCCAAGAACCGGAACCAGGATCATCCATACAAAGAAGGTTTCGCTGTCCTGCCGGACCTCCACATCGTATTCCGCCGCATTGTCACAAATGCGATCCACGATCTCCGCAAGCCACACATATTTGTACACGCCGAATGTCAGGACACTGAACAGCATCATTTTTTCGACGCCCACCGTATGTTTTCCATCCTTTTCGCACAGAATGTTGACATCCTTCGCCCACAAGTCCATGAAATAAAAATGGTAGACCGAAAACGTCACGAAAGACAGCAGCACATACAACAGTAAGCTCCGATCCTGCTTCACCTCATCTGTTCCGCGATCCTGATTCGTTCTTTTTCTGCGTCTCTCAGGCATACTGCATCACTCAGCTCAGCCGGATGATATTGTTGTTATCGCCCAATGCAAGCTCCGTTCCCCGGGTCAGCAGCACCGGAGAATTCGCAGGGAGGCGGCTTCCGTTTACGTAGGTGCCGTTGCTGGAAAAATCGGTAACACGATATTTCTGAACCTGACTGTTGAACATGACCTCACAGTGGCGGCGGCTGATCTTCTGCGCACCCTGAGAAAAAACGATCTTCGCATAGGCAGGGTCTCTGCCCAGAATGACCGGCTGGTTCGGCTCCAGCGGATAGCTCGAGCCCGCATACATACCGGCGACCCCCTCCAGAGCTGCTCCCGCAGCTCTGGAAGCAGCCGGGATATGAGAAGTCGGCTTCTTTCCACCGGTGCTGCCAATCCCCATCAATTTTTTCGGATCTACAGCAATCGTCATTCCGTTGCCGTCAGTGGACGGTTTGATGTCATCCACCATGACCGGGCGGCCCTTTATTTCTTCATAAACAAAAGCAGTTGCCATCATCTTGTACGGTGCAACATACAGGACAGAAAGAATACCGCCGGTAAGCAGACTCAGAATATTCCAGCCGAGATAGCTGAGGTCAAAGACAAACAGGTCGAATTTATGACCTTCCGTCATTACCTTGCAGCGTTCCATAACCTGTTCTGCATTCAGCTGCGGATGATCTGCCTGCACCAGAGCCATAGGCCAGAACTGATATGAACGGTAGGCCGCAACAACGAGAGCTGCAATCATGCCGATCATCACCAGCAGCATTGCCGCCAGATAACTCCGAGAAGCCGCTGCAACAACAGCCGCCAGCAACAGCGTAGCAAACTGGATCAGAACCGGGATCCACATGATCGTCAGCATCCGCACTCCTGTAACAAGGGCAAATTGCATAAAGAAATCAAATGCATCAAAGATGCAGGTGACTTTTGGTCGGATTCCATTCTTCCGCAGAGAAAGATAGTACCGGTATCGTGCCACTTCAAACGGCCCGGCAACTGCTCCACCGGCGATAGCACCGACGAGCGTTGCAATCGGAGTAATCAGCACATAGGCAATGATGATTCCCGCCAGACCAAACAGCTTGAACGGTGCCGACACAACCGCCGACACGACCCCAATGCCGCCTGCGATCATCGCACCCAGCAGGACACTTGTGATTGCCGCAATCACCCGATACAGAATCTCCATGCCGACCATTCCGGACAGATTTCCGTTTTCATTCAGAACACGTTTTGCCTTTTCTTTATTTCCAGCCCGATTTATCACAACGATTCCCCCTTATTTCGTTTTACCAGTGGAATTTTTCGCTGCACAAGGGAACAAACATCAGTTTCGTGTCGCCGATGCTGAGCTGGTCCATGGCCTTCAGCTCAATTGGGTTGAGCACAAGCTTATCGTTCACATAGAACAGCTCTTTAGAGCTGCCCGGCTGCGCAAGATACACATTACTACGCGGATCATACACAACAATCGCATGAGAGCTGCGGGAAACCGTGTTGTCGCCAAGGATGCAGACATCCATCTCCGAAGAACGACCCACAAAATTGCGGCCCTGATGCAGACGATAGTCGGTTCCCTTATTCACACCTTCCGTGCAGACGAGCCAACCAACAACTGGTGCCGACTTTTCTGTAGCACCGTCCAACATATCTGCAGTTACAGGGAGCGTGCGGTCATCGTCATCGGGGATTGCAGTGCTCAGAGGTTCAGTCGCTACGCTGGGACCCGGCTGAGACACCGGGACGTCCAAAGGAACCGTCGTCTGATCCGGCCCAACGTTCACACCTTCCATGCCGCAGAAGGGGCAGCTGCTGAACCGGGAAGCATCGTAGTGGTGGCCGTTGGGGCATTTCATCAAATTCATAATAAAGTCCTCCTCAAGTAAAAAGTTTGTTATATTCTCAGCAGACGAATTTCTGCCGTAGAATCAAAAGTTCCCTTTACACCCGAATCTATACGGTGTACAACAATGCACAGGTGAGTTGTTGGGATTATTTTCTGTCGCAGAGTAGCCCACTCTGCGATAATGGCGAAAAAGCAACGGTAATTCGTTTGGCAATTCGGATTGACGGCTTATTTGACGGAAATAAAATCTGCCAGCTGTTCCATCGTTTCCCGCTTCAGCTCCAACGAAGGATGAACATATCGATTCATTGTGATGGTAACAGATGAGTGTCCTAAAATCTCACTCAGAGTTTTGATGTCGATTTTTGCTTCCACACAGCGTGTGGCAAAAGTGTGCCTTAAAACATGAAAATTCCTTTTTTCCAATCCACAGGCATCCAAAATCTTGTGAAATCTTCGCTGAATGCACCGCGGTTCGATAAACTTCGAAGGAGAACCGCTCAAAAAGAATCCGGTGTGACTCAGGGAATAGCGCTCCAGAAAACCGAACAGCAAATTTGAGATTGGGATATTCCGATTAGCGGAGCTGCTTTTGGGAGATGCAATCTCGATATGTGTTTTTTTGCTCCCAGGTACCCGATTCTGGATACGTTGCATTGTCTGACAGATATAGATATTCCTTTCCGAAATCGAGATCTTTTCCCACGTCAACGCACACAGCTCCCCGATACGTATTCCTGTCAGTAGACAAAGAAGAATCCCCAGATTCAGAGCATCGGGATGTTCCTCTAGATATTGCTGCAAAATCATCTGCTCTGGGAGGCTTAAAATGGGCAACGACTTTTGCGTCTGCTTGACCCTGATATCAAGAACCTTCGAATCTACGAATATACCGAGTGTTCCTGCATAATTCAGAATGCGACGCAGAACAGAGAGCACATCCGAGATTGTCTTGGGAGAAAGACCGGTTTTATCCTTTTTTCCGTGCAGTTCAAGGTGTTTGCAAAGCTTCCTTACCATTTCTTTTGTGATCTTCTCGATTTTTACTGTCTGGAATGATGGCATGAGATAGCATTCGATTAGCGTCCGATAACGAATGTAGGTGGATTCCTTGAAGTTAATGGAAAAGGCGTCAAGCCACTCCATGGAAACAAGTTCAAATGTACTGTTTCTGGTTCTTTCCTCGCTTCCGGATGGTTTACCTTGGAGCTGGAGCGTGTGCTGTAGATCACATCGCACTTCGCGGTAGGAGGAAGCATACAGATAACCATATTTGGGCTTTCCCAGCGCATTTCGCGACTTTATGTAGCGTGCTTCCCAGCGGCCATCCTTCCTTTTATAAATGTTCAATCCTTTTCTTGACACAAAAACCTTCCTTTCGTTGACGGCTTATTTGACGGAGCATACAATCGGATTGTATCGAATTTGTTGAAATTGTCGAGTAAGTACGACATTATTTTCTTTTTTTCAGAATTTCAGATTGCTTTCTCTTGACCATCCGTGTAATCGGCGGTAAAATTCAATTGAATCATCCTGTCGCAGAGTGGGCTACTCTGCGACAGGAAACATAAACCATGAATGTAAAAATTCATGGTTTTTATTTTTTCCATTTTCTTTTAGTCTATCACAGGTAGTTGATTATATCAATTAAAAATAATAGATTTAATCATTCGGTTTCAGCTATGCTCTCGACTACAATAGAGTTGAGAAGGATGGTGGTGGCCATGTACGAAGAACAGTTTTCTAAGAGGCTTACTGAGCTGCGCACACAGAAGGGTGTGTCTGCAAGAGACATGAGCCTCTCAATCGGGCAGAATCCCGGCTATATTCGTGCAATCGAAAGTGGTACTGCCTTTCCGACGATGGCAAATTTCTTTTACATCTGCGAATATTTCAACATTACTCCACAAGAATTTTTTAATTTCGGCGAGGAAACCTCCAATGGAATGAATGCACTTGTTGACCAGCTAAAACAGTTCGATGCCGAGCAGATCAATGCACTTACGGCTTTTATAAAAACAATCGTAAAAAAGTAAATTATCAAAGAACTTAATACTTGGTAAACCTACCGAAAGATAGGGCAACAAAGCCAAATGAGTCTAAAATCTCATATACGAGGTCATGGCAGCTGGTTGCTTTTTGAATGGGATAATTTTATCCCTCTACCATGTTAGAACCGTCTGTGAGGATTTCAACTCACAGGCGGTTTTTGTTATTTAAAAGCAAAATGATGGGGCATTCTTCAGCTTATGCGGTGGAGAGATAGCTTTACATAGCAGCATCCGGGATTCACCGTATTAAGCGGAAGAATGCCCGGATGCTGCTTTTTATTCAGGAGGTGTCTGTTATGCGGCAATCTGATTCGGTGAGCGAAGAACTTGACACGGAGAACGTTCAGTGTGCGCTTGATTTTGAGAACACAATGAATGAGCTGGAGACACAGTTATACTATCGCCATCTGCCGCCGAAGGAAGTTGCTCTGCGGGTCATGGAAGCGGCCTGTAAATTCTATGATGCCGACTGGTGCGGTCTAATTCAGGTTGATCTGGATTTGGGGCTGTGGAAGCCGCTCTGGTGGCACAATGAATGCCAAGAAGATAAAACCACTATCCTTACAAATGAGTTTGAATCGTCTGAATTTCTCGACCGCTGGGTAAAGGCAGTGCGCAGAGGAACCCCGATGGTCGTTTCTGATGCAGAAGATGTCAAGGACACCTACCCGGACGAATACCGGTTGTATGAGCGCTTAGGTATTAAGTCCGTCCTTGCGATTCCACTGGAACCACGGCAAATCGCCCTGATTGCCGTGCGCAACCCTCAGCGGTACACCCATCAGACCAGTATGCTTAAACTTCTGGCCTATGTGTTACTGGCGGCATACAACGATAAGCGAATGGCTGACAGTCTGAGCATGGCATTCTCGCCAGAAAATATCAAGAGCAGCCATGATGTCTTCATCAGCTTGTTCGGAGAATTGAAAATCCACACTTCCCACGGTGTCCTGCCGGAGTCTGACCTGAAATCTCCTAAAATCAGCCGTCTGCTGACCTTTATGCTGCTTTCCAATAAGAAAGCCCTTTCATCGTTGGAAATCGTACAGGAAATCTGGCCAGAAGAACTGGAGGATAAGGACGAACCCGGAAAAAAGGTCAAACAGCTCGTTTACCGGCTGCGGCAAGCATTCAGCATTATCTCGGATGAGCAGCTGATTCTCTCCACGCCGTCTGGCTACCAATTCAACCCCGACCTCCATATCACGACCGATTTTCAGCGGTTCGATGAGTTGTGCATTGCAGCCGCAAAAGCCACTTCTGCTATAAATAAGGTGAGATTGCTCGAAAAAGCGGCATCATTGTATCAGGGCAAACTTCTTTCTGCTGCCAATGGCGAACATTGGCTGGTTCACTACGCAAACCGATACCACCTCGCATTTATGAGTACAGTTAATGAACTGCTGAAGCAATTGATGGACTTCCACGCATACGATCTGCTTCATCGGGATGCTGCACTGGCCCTGACCATCGCGCCGGAAAACACAAAAGCCTACTATTGGCTTATTCGCTCGTACCAGAAGCAGCACATGGACGAGATGGCAGCGGGCGAGCTTGCGGCTGCAAAGCAGAAACTGCCCGAAGATGAGTATCAGAAACTGCTCATTTCGCTCGAACGATAAAACAACGTAGTTTCGCTATATGACTTTCATGTGACCTTCATGCGACTTCTGCGTGACCCGATTTTTTCAAAAATCGCCCCATGTGACTTTCATAAGACCGTCATGTGACTTCTGTAAGACCCTCGTGTGCTATGATAGCAAGGCAAAGCCTTGTTGTCTGGCTGCGAGGGCTTTATTTTTTGTCCTTTTTTAGCCGGATAAACCGCTTTTGACCTGTAACGAAGAAAAATATATCGAAAGCCTGAGATGCATTAAAGGCTGAGGATACTCATATTGCTTTCCATCTACGGATGGAAAACAGTGTCTGTACCCTTTTCTTTAATGCGTCTCTTTTTTTGCGCCCAAAGAAAAGCCAGTGCCCTGTCCAGCAGTGAGGTGTCCTCATCCTCCGCATCCAGCGGAAAGGACACTTCATGTTTCTTTTTGCCCTCTTTTCGTGGCTGGAACTGGCCGCAAAGTATCCCTAGAATCTCCAAATTTTCAATTTTTTACGAATTATCGAAAATTTGGAGGTCAACAATGGAATTTAATAACGGCAACGAACGTCGAAAACTGAACAAAAAGTGGGAACGGCTGCGTGTGCAGTACCAACAGGCGGGAATGAGTGAAGATGCAATCCAAGCCATGTATGATTTTGATTTGGGCGTTCTCAATAGTGAGCGTTCCTACGTTGCAAACACACTGGCAATCGTTGACGATGGTGATGACAACACGGGAAGGAAATCTTCTGACTTTAAGCAGTATGAAAAGGCAATTACTGTAACCGATACTTACCACGAGACCCGGACTCGGTTTGCATGGGTAGGCGAAATCAAAGACAAGCGTTTGCAAGAAGGGTTAGAAAAACTCTCCGATGAAGAACTTCGGCTTATCACGCTGTATTTCCGCGACGAATATAGTACCGTAGAATTATCTAAAGTTTATGGCATTGCACAGCAAAATATTAGCAAGCGAATCTTGAAAATTACTAAATTTTTGAAGAAGTTTGGATTTTTAGGTGTAGATTGAGGCTTCTCGATGGCTCGTAAGTGAGGGGACAATTCACCAGACGGCTCTCGCCGCTGGTGATATGTCCACACTCACGGACCTTGAAAGCTGAATAGTTCAATCATCTGGTACTTCAAGATAATGATACTTCTGTTCAACGCAGCCCGGTCAGCGTTAGGCGGGGTGGCTGAGATGCCAATGGAGCGGTACAAGCCCGCCGCCAGATGATTCCCCACTCTCAGGGAGCCGAGGGCGAATATGAGAGAACTTTATTCATATTTTCATCGCACTGCCAAATCGGCAGAGCAGTGATCTGCAATCCCAACACGATTCCCCAACGAATAACACGTTGGTTTGCAATAAAGCAGGAGCGGTCGGATGCCGTTTTCGGTCTCCGACAACTCCTGTTACTTTTACTTATCCATATCTATCCGCAAAACAACTACCCGACATAGGAGGACATCTCTATGGTTGAATTGAATCCTACCGTGCGGGAGCAGGAGATCTACGAGGAAATGGAGCTGACCCCGGAAATGGTCAAATCCATCCGAACCCTCTGCGCGACCTGCCTCCGGCACTTCGTGGAAGCTAAGGCTTTCAAAATTGCGCTCGTGCCCAGCCCTGACAAGAGCATGGACACCTGCACGGTCTGCCAGACCAACCGTGGGCATGACTATGTTGTTATGCACCGGTAAGTCCGGCACTGCACTTTGTCACCGGGGAGGTGATAACACACCCCATTAAAATGAATGCCACCATAAATTGAACGAAGCCCGCTGCCAAGAAAAAGCAGCGGGCTTTGTACATAACAAAACATGGAGGTAAACATTTGCAGCAAAACTGGAAGTTCCGGCGCGGAGACATTTACTACGTCCAATTCGGAAACACAAGTACCGGCTCGGAACAGCACGGCGACCGCCCTGCGGTCATCATTCAGAATGATGTGGGCAATACCTACGCACCGACCCTCATCGTTGTCCCTCTGACAAGCAATACGGAAAAGAAAGTAACTCAGCCGACACACTGCTTGTTGGAAAACGAAGGGCTGTCTATGTCCTCTATGGCTCTGGCAGAACAGATCTTCACCATCGACAAAAGCCGCATTTTGAAATACTTAGGGCATCTCGCCCCGGAAGATATGCAGCGGCTCGATTATGCCTTGAAGAACAGTCTTGCCTTGAACCCACTGGGCAGCATTCGGAAGCTCAAGCCCATCATCCGCTCCACGGCAGCGTATGCGCCGCCGGAAGTAGTGGATGGAAAGCCACCCATCTATCCCTACACACCCATCAAATCGTCCTTTGAGGACGCAGGGAGCGTGGAGGAAATGATGCTGTACACCGAGCTGCAATCCGCTGTTCATGCCATGATACAGCGGCTCGAATACAGCTTTACCTTTAATCCCAGCCTGCTCACCATCCCGAAGCGTAAGCAGCAGGTCAGTGAGATTTTAGCAGAAGCCGAAAAATACATCTGGAGAATCCGGGAGGAAATGCAATGCGACTGAGCAACACCAACAACTTTTCCGCATCTTTCAATGTGGCCACTCCTTATCAGATGGTGGTCATTCACAGCAGCAAGCTAATCTACCCGCGCGAGCTTTATCAGCGGGGCATCCAGCGTAAGCGCGTTGAGCTGATTGCAAGAGACTTCAATGAATATACGGCGAATGAGCCGAAGGTCAGCTTTCGCAATGGCCGGTATTATGTAACGGACGGTCAGCACACCATTGAAGCGCGTATCCTGCGCAACGGTGGCAAAGATCTCCCGATTCTCTGCAAGGTGTATACGGGTCTGACGATGCAGCAGGAAGCCCTGTTCTTCGCAGAGCAAAACGGTCACGCTGCACCGCTGACGGCGGGCATCAAGCTCCGTGCCAAGGTCGTGGGCGAGGATGCTCTTTCCATGGCATTCCTCGCAGCCACCAACCGGGTGGGTCTGGACTTCAACTATGACAGCTTGCAGTTGAGCGACTACCGCATCAGCTGCGTAGGCACTGCACTCAAGCTGTACAACCAGATGGGCGAGAAAATCTACTGCGAGGCTCTGCGGCTGATTGTGGACGCATGGGAGGGCAAACCCGATTCCTTCCGTGCCGCAGTCCTGAAGGGTGTGATGTACTTCGTGGAAGTGTATCACGGTGAGTTCAACGAGGAACGGCTGATCCGTGCCCTGCGCAGCGTCCATCCCATGGAAATCTACCGCACCGGGATGGACAACCCGGCAAAGCTGCCCGGATGGAAGAAATACGTTTTCCCCATCTATGCGGCGTACAACGGCAAATCCCGTAAGGATGCCCTGCCGATGAAGTTCTGACATTTACAGGAATCTCTCCTTAAAGACAATGGGCATCCGCACAACGCAGATGCCCATTGTTACATATTAAGACAACAGCATTTATTCATAATAGGAGTTACAATCTTATGATCGATAAATTTTCACAGGTCGCAGAGAACCTTCCTGCGGCTGACCGTGATGCCGACCGGCAATATCATGTAATCAATGGCTATCCTGTTGTTTTCAGTTTTTCCAAAGAACCCAACCCGGAAGCATTTGAGCGCATTCGGAACATCCTGCTTGCCACCAGCTATACGAAGAAGGTAGGTTGACATCATGGACGAATGCAGAACCAAACGCTATACTGAGTGCGGTAACGGGCGGTGCTACAAGCCGAACCATTGCCGGACGTTCTTTGACAACGAAATAAAGCCTGTCCCCACTTTTGTTATGAAAGTGAGGAATTTACAATGACAGAAAACAACAACCGCGTCTGCTGCTTGTACCGCGTTTCCACCGATAAGCAGGTGGATTTCACTTCCAACCATGAAGCTGACCTGCCCATGCAGCGAAAGGCTTGCCATAAGTTCGCTGAATCGAAGGGCTGGGTCATCGTCCATGAAGAACAGGAAGAAGGCGTGTCCGGCCACAAAGTCCGGGCCGCCGCCCGCGACAAGCTGCAAATCATCAAGGATTATGCCCGGAGGGGCAAGTTTGACATCCTGCTGGTGTTCATGTTCGACCGTATCGGTCGTATCGCAGATGAAACTCCCTTTGTTGTGGAATGGTTTGTACGGAACGGCATCCGGGTATGGAGTACCCAAGAGGGTGAGCAGCGTTTCGACAACCACACTGACAAACTGCTGAACTACATCCGATTCTGGCAGGCGGACGGAGAAAGCGAAAAGACTTCCGTCCGTACCCGCACCAGTCTGCGCCAGCTTGTAGAAGAAGGTCACTTCAAGGGCGGAAATGCGCCTTATGGCTATGACCTTGTACGGAGTGGGCGTATCAACAAGCGCAAGCATGAACTGTACGAACTGCACATCAACGAACAGGAAGCTGCCGTAGTGCGGATTGTCTTTGACAAGTATGTGTATGAGGGCTACGGCCCGCAGCACATTGCTACCTATCTGAACAATTCTGGCTATCGCGCAAGGTCTGGAAAGTGCTGGCACCCATCCAGTATTCGGGGGATGGTACAAAACCTGACCTACACCGGCGTTCTCCGTTGTGGGGATGCACGGTCAGAATTGATGCCGGATTTGCAGATTGTCCCGCAGGAACAGTTTGAAAACGCACAGCGCATTCGGAATGAACGCTCTGTGCGCTCAACTGCGGAAGCCGAAAATCGCCTTCCTTTGAACATCCATGGGAAGTCGCTGCTTGCCGGCAACGCTTACTGCGGACACTGCGGTGCAAAGCTGGAACTGACCAGCAGCCGTAAATGGCGAAAAATGGCAGATGGTTCGTTAGACGATACGCTGCGTATTCGCTATACCTGTTACGGAAAGCTCCGCAAGCAGACCAACTGCACCGGGCAGACGGGATATACCGTCCACATTCTGGATGAGATCATTGATAAAGCTGTCCGCCAGATTTTCTCCAAGATGAGGGGTATCCCCAAAGAGCAGATCGTTACAAAACGCTATGAAAAAGAGAATGCGGAACGCAAGAATCATCTGCAAGACCTTCAGACACAGCGGAACAAGGCAGAAAAAGACCTGTTGGCACTGAAAACCGAGGTTTTAGCTTGCATCAAAGGTGAAAGCGTGTTACCGAGAGAAACCCTTGCCGAAATGATTACAGCGCAGGAAGAGAAACTCACGGAGCTGGAAAACCTTTGCGAAGCGGCCAGTGAAGAACTGGAGAAAACGGCTGAGCTGATGGATAAAGTGTCGCGGCTGTATGATGAACTGATTTCTTATGCTGACCTGTACGACAGTGCAAATTTTGAAGCGAAGAAGATGATCGTCAACCAGCTCATCCGCAGGGTAGACGTATATCGCGGATATCAGATCAACATCTCGTTCAACTTCGACCTTACTCCGTACATCGAGGGGGAGTGATACGTCCGCCTGCAAAACAGTCGGGCATCGAACAAGTATTTTCAAAAACAACGAAACAGCAAGAATTGGGGGTTGCCGTCCATGCGCCTGCAAAATCAGACTTTTGACTGATTTTTTCCGTAGCCTCCAAGAAATCAAAAAGAAAAGCACCATACTTCAAACGAAGTACAGTGCTTTTTTGGTGGAGAATACCGGGATCGAACCGGTGACCTCTTGCATGCCATGCAAGCGCTCTCCCAGCTGAGCTAATCCCCCATAAAATCCAAGAAGCGAACCTCTTGGATGGAGTTTTTTGTTGGGAATTGATTGTCGCAGGACCATCTGACTGGGGGTGTGTTTTGATACCAACCGGGCTCCCAGCTGAGCTAATCCCCCAGAACTGGTGTGTTGTCCCTGACGACGTGATTTATTATACCAGTCAAAAGAGCAGTTGTCAACATCTTTTTTCAAAATCGTGCAAAAAAATCCCGCCGGGGCTTCTCAGGCTCCGGCGGGACTCTTATTCCGGTATCATTCAGGCCTTGGCATACTGGCGGTCGAAGATCTGGGGGGCCGCCTTGATGAGCAGCACAGCACCCACCACGGTAAGGAGAGTCTCCGGCAGCATATAGCTGGCATTGTACCCGAGGCTGTAGGTCCATGCGCTCAGGCCCTCATTCAGGTTGCCCCAGACGAGGACGCCGGACAAAAAGCTGCACATAAAACGCAGGAAGCCTGCAACAGCCGTACCGACGGCCACGCCGACCATCCGGTTCTTGAAGGGGCGGGCAAAGAACTCCGCCGTGCCCAGCGCCATGAACGCCACCAGATAGTCCAGCAGGATCTCGCCGAGGAAATAGAGGAAGGTGGGCGTCGGGGGTGCCCAGAAGCCCAGAAGCATCTGCAGGCAGCCGTTCACCAGACCGGTGAACAGACCCCACTTGACGCCGTGGCGGAAAGAGACGAGCACAAAAGGCAGCATACTCAACAGAGTGACACTGCCGCCGTTGGGCATGGTGAAAATTTTGATGTTGGACAGCACGGTGCCGATGGCGATCATCAGCGCGCACTCCACCAGCACCCGGGTCTTGGAGTAAGATTTCGACATGAGGATTCCTCTTCTCATAACAATAGTACACAAAAACAAAATACGCCTGCTTTTCTGGCAGGCGCACGGGCTGTTTGTGAAAATCGGGACCTTTCCGCAAACTACCTACGCCGGCATTACCCGGATCAGGTTCAAGGGTCTCTGCCTACAGCAGATCTCAGCCTCACGGCGCCCCTGTTTTCATGTCCGCTTTCAGTATAGCCGCTCTGCGTCAAAAGTCAAGCCCCCGGCAGCATATCGAGCCAGCCGGACACATATTCTGGAACAAGCACATTTTGGCGGGAGGGAGCAGTCATGAAAGGTGATCCGGAACAGAGGGCGCTGCTGCTGGGAGAGTACATCGTGGAGCATGGAGCCACCGTGCGGGCGGCGGCGCGGGCCTTCGGGTGCAGCAAATCCACCGTCCACAAGGACGTGTCGGTGCGGCTGCGGACGGTAGGGCCGGAGCTGTTCCGGCAGGTGCAGATGGTGCTGGCCCGGAACAAAGCCGAGCGCCACCTGCGGGGTGGCGCGGCCACCCGGGAGAAATACCACAAGCCCCGATAACAAGAGCGGCGGTGCACTGTGTACCGCCGCTTTTGTCATGTCTGCTGGTGGAACTGCTCCAGTGCCGCCTTTTCCAGACGGCTCACCTGCGCCTGACTGATGCCGATCTCCTGCGCCACCTCCATCTGCGTCTTACCCTTGAGATACCGCAGCTCCATGATACGCTTCTCCCGCGGGGTGAGGCCCGCCACAGTCTGGCGGAACTGCAGCCCGCTGATCCAGCTGTCCTCGCCGTCGGGGTCGCGCACCTGATCGATGACGTAGACGGCATCCCCGCCGTCGGCGTAGACCGGCTCCTCGAGGCTCAACGGCTCCACCACCGATTCCAGCGCCGCCGACACCTCCCGGCGGGGCAGGCCGGTCTTCTGGGCGATCTCCTCCACGGTCGGCTCACGGCCCAGCTGCTTTTCCAGCTCCTCGCGGGACTGCATGGCCCGGTAGGCCGTGTCCCGGAGGCTGCGGCTCACCCGCAGGGCGTTGTTGTCCCGCAGGAATCGCCGTATCTCGCCGATGATCATCGGCACACCGTAGGTGGAGAACCGCACCTGCTGGGCCGGGTCGAAGTTGTCGATGGCCTTGATGAGACCGATGCACCCCACCTGAAAGAGGTCGTCCATGTTCTCGCCCCGCTGCGAAAAGCGCTGCACGACGCTGAGCACCAGCCGCAGGTTGCCCTCGATCATGCTTTGACGAGCCGCCTTGTCCCCTGCCCGCGCCCGGGTGAGCAGGTCGCGCTTCTCCTGCTCGGACAGGATCGGCAGCTCGGCGGTGTTCACACCGCACAGTTCCACCTTGTTGTACATCCTCTCTAGCCTCCGGTGTCTTAGTTTTACCGGAAGTATGGCCGCAGGGGCGGGGCGGCATTCATTCCAAATTCAGGAGGATAACCTCTCCGTCAGCGCTGACGCGCTGCCACCTCTCCTACCGAGGAGAGGCCTTGGCATTCCGGAAAGTTTTTCCTCTTCGCCAGAGGCTCCCCTCGGTAGGGGCAACAACGACGACCGCTGCCAGTGGCAGAAACAGGGAGTCGTTGTTGGGGCAGCGGCCAGCAGGATGCAAGCGACAGCGAAGCAGACGCTGAGAGCCGCAACCCGGCCTTGTCGAACGAATGCGAGACTGAGAGGTTTACTCCCCCAGCTGCTCCCTCAGCTGCCGTATGATGCGCTTTTCCAGCCGCGAGATGTAGCTCTGGCTGATGCCGATGGCATCGGCCACCTCCTTCTGGGTCCGCTCCACGCCGTCCAGCAGGCCGAAGCGCAGCTCCATGATCTGCCGCTCCCGGGGCGAGAGCTGCTCCACCGAGCGGCGGAGGCTAGCCCGCTCGGCGTCCTGCTCAAGGCGCTGGCCCACCTGATTTTCCTCGCTGCTCAGCACGTCCGACAGCAGCAGCTCGTTGCCGTCGCCGTCGATGTTCAGCGGCTCGTCGATGCTGGCCTCCTGCCGACGGTTGGAGCTTTTGCGCAGGTACATCAGGATCTCGTTGCCGATGCAGCGGCTGGCGTAGGTTGCCAGCTTGATGCTCCGCTCCGGGGTGAAGGTGTTCACGGCCTTGATGAGGCCGATCGTCCCGATGGACACCATATCCTCCGAGGGGACGCCGCTGCCCTCATACTTCTTGGCAAGGTAGACCACCAGCCGCAGATTGTGGGTGATCAGCGCATTCCGGGCGGCGGGGTCGCCGTCGGCCATCCGGGCCAGAAGGTCTTTTTCCTCCTCCGGGGTCAGGGGCGGGGGCAGCCCCGGCCCGCCGCTGAGGTAGTGCGCGCCGCCCGTCCAGCTGAGTCTGGCCCAAAGGCCCTGCAAAAACTTTACAAATCGTTGAAACACAGGCAGATTTCCTCCCATCGTATCCTCATTTCCCCAACAGCGACGCCGTCTCTGCGCTGACGAGGGCCGTCCAGCCACCCTGCGGGGGCGGCGTATCGCAGAAGGCCGCATAGATGCCCTCCTGCGCCCTGCCGCCGCAGGAAAGCGCAGCGGGCAGGGCGGGCAGCAGACAGTGGCCCGCGACGGTCTGGCAGGGCACGAACCGCACGCCCCATTCCGGCCTCGGCTCTCCCCCGCCGCCCGCGAGGCAGCGTTCCAGATAGGTTTGCAGCGGCTCGGGCAGACGCACCGCCCCCAGCCGCACCAGCACTACAGCCCGGCCCGAAAGCGGCTCCTGTACGTGGAAACCGGTGTCGCAGAGGGCTTTCAGCTCCACGCTCTGCCCCGCCACACGGAGCCGGGCCTCGAAGCAGGCCGAGCCGCTGCGCCCCAGAAGGCGCATCACCCCCTGCACCCCGCCGCAGACCCCCGCCGTGGACGCCAGCAGCAGCCCCGGCGACACCGGCAGGTAGAAGCTGAGGTTGTTGCAGGCCGCGCCGGGCAGGAACAGCGCCCCCGTGAGGGTCAGGTTGAGCAGGATGAACCATGCCGTCAGCCGGGCGGTGTTCCGCACGCCCTGCCAGCCGTAGGCCGCAGCCACGCAGAGGGCGGCAGTCGTACCTTTATAAGTAAGGGCCAGCGGCCACGGCGCGGTGGGGGCCAAAAGGACCAGCGACGACACCGCCGCCGTCCCCGCGCCGCCCACCAGCCGCAGCGGCGAACAGCACGCCCCGCACAGCAGCCCTGCCGCCAGCAGGAACGCCGCCCCCACCACGAAATTCACCAAAAGCAGCACGTCCAGATAGATGACCGTCCGCACAAGCCCCACCCCCTCTCTCTATGGTAGCAGAGCGGGAGGGGGAAAAGCGTCGGGAGGGGGGACACGTGGCTCACAGTCAGGCTCTCCTTCATCCAACCTCTCAGGCGCTTCGCGCCAGCTCCCCTTGTAGGGGAGCCTCTGGCGAAGAGGGAAACTTTCCGGTATGCCAAGGCCTCCCCTCGATAGGGGAGGTGGCAATGCGAAGCATTGACGGAGAGGTTTTCTCCTTTTTTTGCAAAACCCCTTGCAAACTCTCCCGAGATGCGGTATAATACTTCTCGCGGCAAGGCCGCAGAGAAATGAATATCTGCCTCTTTAGCTCAGTCGGTTAGAGCACCTGACTGTTAATCAGGGTGTCGCCTGTTCGAGTCAGGCAAGAGGCGCTTTTGCGGCGGGGAGCTTTCCCTGCCGCTTTTTGTTTTTTAAAGGCTCTCCCTTTGGGAGAGCTGGCGCGAAGCGCCTGAGAGGGCAAGGACGCTCACAGCGAAACTGCTGCGCGGCGATAACATCCCTCTGGCAAAGGGCCTGCCTATCGCTATGTCTGCGGCTCTATCGCCACGGGCTTGCCCTCTCCGTCACCTGCGGTGACACCTTTCCCAGAGGGAGAGGCTTTGCGAAACCGGTAGATTTCGTTCCTCTCGTGTAACCAAACTGTAGCCTTTTTCACATTATTTTCAAAAATTAAGGGTAAATTAAAAAAAGTCCTCTTGAAGAAATGGCGTATTTGTGTTACACTACATCCAAGCTGTAATGGATTTTTTGGAGATTCTGGCGTTTTTGCCCCAGCCGAGCGGCTGTGAAGGGCAGGCGGCAGCGTACTTTCCACGCATTTTTTCTACTTTTTCCCTGTTTTGGCTGTTTTCTTGGCTGTTTAGCCTTGTGGCAGATGGGGAAGTATGGTAAAATGTAATAGAGGTGTCTCCAAAAAAGGCACTACAGCCCACTTAACTCGTGATGTTGCCGAGTGCGCACTCGGTTACATAGGTTTTCCCGGTTGCGCAACCGGGAGGAGACCGATCATATTCGTTTTTTTTCATTTGAAGGGAGTAATTCATTATGATGATGCCTGCAAACTTCTCTGCTGTCAATGCAGAGGTCGTCTACGGCGGCGCTGTGGCTGATTACCTGCCCAACGCTTGGACTGCTGAGAGCGTGAAGCGTTTCAACAGCAATGTTATCACCCTGATCAGCAACAGCTTCACCAGCATGCTGCTGAAGGCTACTCTGGGCACCATGTTCGGTGGCAACTGGGGCGGCGACAACGGCGATAAGCTGTTCGGCGACGACGGTGCCCTCTCCGCTCTGTACAAGGTCGGCCATGTTGCTACTGGTGACGACCAGAACTTCGGCAACAAGATCATGACCACTCTGGGTCTGGCTTCTGTTGTCTACACTCTGGGCATGAAGGATGCTGCTGTCCTGACTGTCAAGAAGGTTGCTAAGATCGATGGCACTGTCCTCTAATTCTTTTAGCATTCTAAGCAATCTGTAAAAAAGCGCGGCGGACTTTCGCGGTTCGCCGCGCTTTTGTGCATTTCTTTTGTTACCAAACTGAGAATTTTTTCACATTTTTTTCAAAAATTAAGGGTTTATTAAAAATTGTCCTCTTGAACAAGCCGACAGAATGTGTTATACTATGCCCAAGGTTCAGGAGATGATACGTCAAAATACCCTCTCCGGGCCGACCAAAATGATCAAAGGGTAGGCGCTCCCTTCTTTTGATAGCAGCTGCTCTCTGCTCCGCTTGGCCGCAGGGCGGGGCGAGGCAGAGAGCTGTATGCTGCTTTTATCAAGAAGTGTGTAAGGCGCAGCAGTCAGAAGCCCTTTCTTCTTCGCCAAACCGTCCGTCCGCCAGCTGGCGCAGGGGCGTTTTGAGATAGAAACCAAAAAGGAAGCATCTATGCGTTATACCTACGTCCGGCAGCACGACACTACCGACTGCGCTGCCGCCTGTCTCGCAATGGTGTGCCTCCATTACAAAAAGGAGATCACCATCACCCGCCTGCGGGACATGATGGGTACGGACCTGAAAGGCACAAACCTGACCGGTCTGCAGAAGGCCGCGGAGGAGCTGGGGTTCAGCACCGCCGCCGTCCGCGTAGACCGCGAAAATTTCCTCAGTGAGTTTTCCGTCCCCTGCATCGCGCAGGTCATCACCGACGAGGGCCTCGCCCACTTCGTGACCGTCTTCAAAAAGACGACCATCAAGGACGACGGCGAGCGTCGGCGGCACGTCCTCAAGGAAGAGGAAGCACGAAAAAAATGCGCCGACGAGGGGAAGAAGTTCAAGTGTCGGGATTACGTCATCATCGGCGACCCGGCAAAAGAGCTGAAGAAGATCTCCCTCGATGAGTTCTACAAGAACTTTACCGGCGTCCTGCTCCTGCTGACCCCCACCTCGGAGTTCAAGGCAGGCAAGCAGGAGCATGGCAGTATGGTCAAGCGTTTCCTCGACCTGCTGCTTCCCCAGAAAAAGCTATTCTTCTACGCCATCCTCAGCTCGGTCATCATGACAGTTCTGGGAATCGCATCCTCGATGTTCAACAAGATATTGATGGATGAGATCCTCCCCTACGGTCTGAAGAGCCTGCTGATTTCGATGATTCTGGTGTTCAGCCTAGTCAGCGTCACCAGCGCCCTTATCAGCATGGTGCGGCAGTGGGTGCTCATCTATCTGTCCATCAAGATCGACATCCCGCTGATGCTGGGCTACTTCGGGCACGTCTTCAAGCTGCCCCTGAAGTTCTTCGCCACCCGCAAGACCGGCGAAATTACGACCCGCTACTCCGACGCCAGCACCATCAAATCGGTGTTCACCAGCATCGCGCTGAGCGTTGCGATGGACATTGTGATGGCCTGCGTCACCGGCGTCATCCTCTTCCGGATGAATGCCACCCTTTTCTCCATCTCCATCTTCACTACCCTGTTGAGCATCCTGCTCGTCTTCATCTTCAAGCAGCCCTTCAAGCGGATCAACGAAGAGACGATGCAGCAGTCGGCCATCCTGAACAGCCAGATGATCGAAAGTCTGCGCGGCATCGAGACGGTCAAGTGCAATGCAGAGGAAGACCGGGAGCTGGAGGCTTTGGAGCGGGAGTACATCAAGAGCCTGAAGATAAGCCTGCGCTCCAGCAAGATCAGCACGGTGCAGTCCCTTATCTCCACCCTCATCACCACCATCCTCGGCATGGTAACGTCCTACGTCGGTATCATGCAGGTGCTGAATGGTGAGATGACGCTGGGCGGTTATATGGCGTTCAGCACCCTTTCCTCTTACTTTACTTCTCCGGTCAGCGAGCTGGTCGGCCTGCAGATGTCCATCCAGCAGGCACAGATCTCCATCAAGCGTCTGACCGAGATCATGGATTACGAGTCCGAGCAGGACGAGACCCGGGAATACACCGAGATGGAAAAGATCGACGGTGATATTGAATTCAGGGATGTCTCCTTCCGCTACGGCAGCCGTTCCCCGGCCCTGAGCCACGTCTCCTTCACCATCCCCTATGGCAAGAAGGTGGCCCTCGTGGGCAGCAGCGGCAGCGGCAAATCCACCATCACCAAGCTCCTGCTCAAGTATTATGAGCCGGAGGACGGTTCCATCAGCGTGGGCGGTGTCCCGCTGGACGAGTACAGCAATGCCTCTGTCCGCCGTGCCATCGCCTATGTTCCCCAGAACGTCGAGCTGTTCAGCAAGACCATCTACGACAACATCCGCATTTCCCGACCGGAGGCCAGCCTCGATGAGGTCAAGGCCGCTGCCAAAAAGGCAGATGCCCACGAGTTCATCCGGAAGCTGCCGCTGCAGTACAATACCTACCTCGAGGAAGCCGGCAACGGCCTCTCGGGCGGCGAGAAGCAGCGTCTGGCTCTGGCCCGGGCCTTCCTGAAGGATGCGAACCTCTATATTTTGGACGAATCCACCAGCAGTCTGGACTTTGGCACAGAGAATACCATCTTTGATATGATCTACAACCAGCTTGCAGACCGCTCGATGCTGATCGTCGCCCACCGCCTCTCGACCATCCGGGATTGTGACCTCATCTTGGTCATGGATCACGGCGAGATCGTGGAGCGGGGCACCCACGAAGAGCTGCTGGCAAAGCAGGGCAAGTACTACGAGCTTTGGAGCCTGCAGCAGGGCATTTTCCGCAACAAGAAAAAAGCGGAGCAGCCCGCACCTGCCGCCGCCGCGAAAGTGGTGGAGGACGAGGACGATGGCGAGTCCATCACTTACTAATTCGTTGCAGCCGCGTGCGCACGCGGTTACATAAATGGCTTTCTTTCCGGATGCGCATCTGGGAACTGGGCCGACTAAATTTGTTTTTCATTCATTTGAAGGGAGTAATTCATTATGATGATGCCTGCAAACTTTACTGCTGTTAACTCTGAGGTCGTCTACGGCGGCGCTGACCTGTTCTCCGTTCTGGCTGACACCACCGCTCCTATCTGGAACGCTTCTAACGTCAAGACCTTCAACACCAACGTGATCAAACTGATCAGCAACTCTTTCTTCGCATCTACTGTTGCTAACACTCTGGGCGTTATGTTCAGCGGCAACTGGGGCGGCGATGACGGCAAGAAGATCTTCGGTGAGGATGGTTCCATCAACCAGAACATGTTCGGCCTGTGGGACGTTACCGACCCGAAGAATCCTGTTCGTACTGACGACATGACCTTCGGCAACAAGGTCATGCAGGTTCTGGGCATGGCTTCTGTCGCCTACACCCTGGGCACCACCGATGCCAAGGTCGGCTTCAACGACAAGGTCATGGGCGCTTTCGGTGAGACCTACTAATCAGTAACCCCTAGAATCTGAAGTGTATTTCGTCCGGCGGCTCTCGGGCCGCCGGATGACAATGCCTCGTAATGGTATGCCCGGAGGCACCTGCCTCCGGGCATATCTTATTTTTTTATTAAATTTACAGTTTGGCCCTTTATTCCGCACCGCCAAACCGTTATAATAAAGTGATGCCTAATATTCATCATAGGATGAGTAATAGGTGATAGCAAAATGTGAAGCTTACCCGTTGCAAAGGCTCTCCCTCTGGGAGAGCTGGCGCAAAGCGCCTGAGAGGGCAAGGCTGCTGACGGTGACACAGCCGCATTGCGATAACATCGCTCTGACAAAGAGCCTGCCTATCGCTGCGTGAGCGCCCCTACTCTCACGGGCTTGCCCTCTCCGTCACCTCCGGTGACACCTCTCCCAACGGGAGAGGCTTTGGATATTCCGTAAGGCCTCTTCTCTTCCGCTTTCGAGGACACCATCATGAAGAAGACGACCGTTGTAAAGAACTTCCGAATGCTGGACACTGCTCGCCGACTTCGTCGTGACATGACCCCACAGGAACGCAAGCTCTGGTATGAGTATCTGCGCACTTACCCTGTAAAGTTCTACAAGCAGCGGATCATTGAGTCTTTCATCGTAGACTTTTACTGTGCGCAGGCTCGTCTGGTCGTCGAAATCGATGGGTCGCAGCATTATACAAAACAAGGCCAGTGTTACGATGAAGAACGAAGCCAGATATTGCGCGCTTACGGTTTGAAGGTGCTTCGCTTTTCCAATCACGATGTTGACCGGAATCTTGAAGGTGTCTGTACGCAAATCGACCTAGAGGTCAATGCCCGCCTATAAGGCTCCCCCTTTGGGGGAGCTGGCGCAAAGCGCCTGAGAGGGCAAGGATGTTCACGGTAACACAACCGCTCCGCGATAACATCGCTTTGACAAAGAGCCTGCCTATCGTTGCGTGAGCAGCCCTACCCTCACGGGCTTGCCCTCTCCGTCACCTTCGGTGACACCTCTCCCAAAGGGAGAGGCTTTGGATGTTCCGTGAGGTGTCTGCCCCAAACTTCACCTTTTGCTATTGCCTATTACAAGCAATGAAACCAAGAACAGGTGGTATAAAATCATGAGAGAGATCCAGACCGCAGAAAACAAGACCCTCAAGCTGACCAACGTGGTCAGCCGCCGCATCCAGCCCGAGGAGTTCAACAATATGCAGATCGTGCTGACCCAGCTGCACAACTTCATCAAGAGCAGCGGCGCGCAGCCCCTCGGCCCCATCATCCAGTGCGTCAAGATCCCTGCTGGCCCCAACCCCCAGCCCGAGGTCTACATGATGCAGCAGGCCACCCAGCTCATCCCCCGCATGGAGGCCGGCTACACCATGGACGCCGTGCTGCGGGTGCGCAACTGCCTGTACGCCCACTACGTCGGCCCCATGAGCCAGAGCGGCCTTGCCTCCCAGAAGCTGAACATCATGGCTTTCGAGCATGAGCTGGAGCTGACCGGCACCGTCTACACCGTCTTCGTCAATCAGGACGACGACGAGGGCGTGGTCGATACCTTTATGGAGACGAAGTGATTATGACGACGACCATCCGCGACATCACCGAGCTGCAGGACCGCCGCATCATGATGGAGAAGAAGCTGCCCCCCTTCGGGTATGCTCTCGTCCTCCTGACGGCCGCCCTGATGCTTTTCCTCGTGGTGTGGAGCACCAAAAACTACCGCACCTACGTCAGCCAGTCCAGCGGCACGGTGCAGGCCGCCAACAAGACCTACATCATGTCCAGCTACTCCGGCTCCATCACCGAGCTGAATGTCTCTGAGGGCACCTACGTCAATGAGGGCGACCTCATCGCCCACATCAAGAGCACCGACCTCGATATGCAGCAGGACAGCATCCAGAGCCAGCTGGACATCTACAAAAAGCAGAAGTCCCAATACGAGAAGCTGGTAAAGTCCATTCAGGACGACAAGAACTATTTCAGCGAGACGGACATCGACGATCAGCCCTACTACTACCAGTATGAGACTTACAAGAGTCAGGTGGCGCAGAAGGCTTTCGACGCCTCGCCCTATCAGGCCGCAGGCTACTCCGACGAGCAGATCAAAGCCCTGATGGAGCAGAACCAGAGCGAGGTGGAGGCGCTGTATTACTCCACCTTGCAGTCCATCTCCGCCAGCCTGACCAGCGTGCAGAGCAACATCGACAATCTGCAGAGCCAGCTGGACGCCCTGAACACCGGCGCCAACGACTATTACATCTACGCCCCCACCTCCGGCGTCATCCACATGGACACGCCCTATAAGGTGGGCATGGTGCTGAGCGCCGGCACCCCGCTGGCCACCGTCGCCAGCGAGAACAGCGACCTCGAGGTGGTGGCCTATGTCACCCTCAGCGACCGGCCCCTCCTCCATGTGGGCGACCCCTGCAAGATCGCCATCACCGGCCTGTCGGAGTACTCCTACGGCACCCTGACCGGTACCGTGACCTCCATCGACAGCGATGTGACCGCCAGCTCCTCTGGCTCCTACTACAAAATGACCATCACCCCGGACAGCACCTATGTCATCAGCAACAGCGGCGACAAGGTCGATCTGTCCAACGGCATGAGCGTCACCGCCCGTGTGGAGTACGACAAGCTGACCTATTTCGAATACGCGATGGAGGCTCTGGGCGTCCTGTTCCGCTGAGCGCACACCAACGCCCAAAGAGGTACGAAAGAATGAAACTGAACCCGAAAATGCTGGCCGTGAGCGCCGCTCTGCTGGGTCTGCTGGCCGGCGGCGCTGCGCTTCCGGCCGGAGCCGCCAGCCCCTTTGCGGCCGCCCCGGCTGCCATCTCTCTGCCGTGGCTTGCTGCGGAGGTGGAGAGCGTCGAGACCGGCAGCTACGCCTCCACCATGACGGTGGGCACGGCGCAGCAGCTCTCGCCCGTCATCCTGCCCGCCAAGGCCGCACGCACCGCCACGGTGACTTTCCTGTCCAATGACCCCACCATCGTGTCCGTGACGTCTGAGGGCGTGGCACAGGCTGTGGGCGTCGGCACGGCGCAGGTCGTCGCCAGCGCGAACGGCGTCAGCTGCGTCTACACCATCACCACCGAGCTGGACGACTCCATGATCGTCAAGGAGATGGACATCACGCTGGCTTCGAACACCATCTCCGTCGGCGACACCACTTCCCTGTCGCTGGGCGTGTTGCCCACCAGTGCATCGAATTACGCCAGCGTGAGCCTCAGCTCCTCGAATCCGGCTGTGGCCACCGTCAACAACTTTGGCAAAGTCACCGGCGTTGCCCCCGGCACCGCCACCATCACCGCCACCTGCGGCGATGTGACCGCCTCGGCCACCATCAAGGTCGTCAACAGCGGCGTGGATCGTCAGTCCATTGACCTGAACACCAGTTACGTCGTCCTGAAGCCGGGCGCAAGCCGCACCATCACCGGAAAAGTGACTCCCTCCTCGGCCTCCCAGTCCCTTACCTTCAAGTCGAACGACTCCAAGGTGGCTTCTGTGAGCGCCAAGGGCGTCATCACCGCTGTGGGCACGGGCGCGACCTCCGTGGTCGTGTCCAACGGCACGGCATCCGCCTCGGTGACGGTCATCGTCAACCGCAGTGCATCCAGCGGCGGCTCTGGCAGCGGTGACAACAGCGGCGACGGCAGTGGGGAGGCCCTCATCGACCCCGTCGTGGAGGCCATCGAGGCTGCCGAAGGCGATGAAGTGGCCTTCGCACAGCGCGAAGTGCCCGTCGTCACCAGCGAGATGCTGAACGCCCTCCGCCTCAGCGGCAAGACCCTCGTGGTGGAGGCCGACGGCTACACCATCCGCATCGCAGGCACCGGCGTGAAGAACACCGCCGCACAGGTGAGCACGGCCCTGAGCTTTGCCCCCTCTGAGTACGGCGTCACCTTCACCCTCAACGGCGGCGCAGCTCTGCCCGGCGTCGTTCAGGTCGAGATGACCGGCGACAACGCCGCCTACACCCGCGTCTACCTCCACAACGCCGTCAAGGGCAAGTGGCAGTTCCTCAACAGCTACAGGGATCATATCCTCGAGGCAGACACGGCGGGCGAATACCTGCTGACCACCCAGAATCTCCGCTTCGTCCATGTGGACTTTACCTTCTTCATCGCGGGTCTTGTGGTCATCGTGGGCATCATCATCGCCTATATCGCCATCAAGAAACGCTATTGGTTCTGGTAACTCTCATAAAAGAAAAGCAGCGGCTGTTGTAAGTCCTTGAAGACTACGGCAGCCGCTGTTTTGTTTATCGTATTACAGTTGCTCCGAGCGGGCTAAAGTCTCTCCCTTCAGCGTCCTTGCCCTCTCAGGCGCTCCGCGCCAGCTCTCCCAAAGGGAGAGCCTTTCAGCGGGGCACTTATTTTACTCCACCGTCACGCTCTTTGCCAGATTGCGGGGCTTATCGACGTCACAGCCGCGCAGGACGGCCATATAGTAGGCGAACAGCTGCAGCGGCACGATGAGCTGCAGGGGCATCAGCAGCTCTTCGTAGTCGTCCAGACGCACCACATAGTCGGCCACGCCGTCGGGAACGACGGCGTCCTTGGTAGTGAAGAGGATGACCCGTGCGCCCCGGCTCTTGGTCTCCTTGGCGTTGGAGATGGTCTTCTCGTACACCTGCTTCTGGGTCGCCAGTGCAATGACCGGCACGCCCTCGGTGATGAGGCTGATGGTGCCGTGCTTCAGCTCACCGGCAGCGTAGGCGTCCGAGTGGACGTAGCTGATCTCCTTGAGCTTCAGGCTGCCCTCCAGCGAGAGGGCGTAGTCGAAGCCGCGTCCGATGAAGAAGCAGCTCTGGGTGTTGACAAAGCGGCTGGCGAGGTATTTGATCTGCTCGCAGTCCGCCAGACGGGGCTGGATGACCTCCCCGGCCCGCAGCAACTCGGCAGTCAGGTGCTTGGTCTCGGCCTCGCTCAGACGGCCCTTGGCGTAGGCCAGACGGAACGCGAAGAGGTAGAGGGTGCACAGCTGCACCATATAGGCCTTGGTAGACGCCACAGCGATCTCCGGGCCTGCATAGGTGTAGAGGACGTAGTCCGCCGCGCGGGCAATGGAGCTGCCCACCACATTGACGATGGCCAGCACCGGGACGCCCCGGCTCTTGGCGAGGCGGAGAGCCGCCAGCGTGTCGCTGGTCTCACCCGACTGGCTGATGATGATGACGAGGTCCTCGGGGGCGAGGATGGGGTCACGGTAGCGGAACTCACTGGCGATGTCCACTTCGGCATGGACGCGGGCCAGCCGCTCGATGGCGGTCTTGCCCACCATACCGGCGTGCATGGCCGTGCCGCAGGCTACGAGGTGGATGTTTCGGATCTTCCGCAGCCGCTCGTCGGTCAGCTCCGGGAGGCGGAGGTCGGGCATACCGTCCTCCACACGGGGGCTGACGGTGGCGGTGATGGCGGCGGGCTGCTCGTGGATCTCCTTGAGCATGAAGTGGGGATAGCCGCCCTTCTCCGCAGCCTCCTCGTCCCAGTCGGCGGTCAGCACTTCCCGCTCCACCAGCTTGCCAAAGGCATCATAGAACCGGATGCCGTCGGCCTTGACCACCGCCATGTCGCCCTCCTCGAGGACGCTGTAGCGGCGGGTATACTTGAGCAGGGCCGGGATGTCGGAGGCCACGAAGTTCTCGCCCTCGCCCCAGCCCACGATGAGGGGGCTTTCCTTCTTGACGGCGTAGATGGTGTCCGGCTCGGCCCGGAACAGCACGCCTAGTGCATAGCTGCCGCGCACCATCCCCAGCGCCTCCCGCAGAGCCGTCAGCGGGCTTGCCTTGGGCTGGGTGCAGCAGAAATAGTCGATGAGCCTGACCAGCACCTCGGTGTCCGTCTCGCTCTCAAAGGTGACGCCCTTGGCCATCAGGTCGGCCTTCAGAGGGCCGTAATTCTCGATGATGCCATTGTGGACGATGCTCACGCGGGGGGTGGAGTGGGGATGGCTGTTCACATCGCTGGGTTCGCCGTGGGTGGCCCAGCGGGTGTGTCCGATGCCGCAGAAGCTCTTGGGCAGGCTCTCTGCCTCCAGCTTGCGGCGGAGCACCTCCAGCCGTCCCTTGCTCTTGACGACGTGGATGCCGCCCTCCAGCGCCAGCGCAACGCCTGCGGAGTCATACCCACGATATTCCAGCTTTTCCAGCCCGTTCAGCAGCACTTCCTGCGCACTGCGCTTTCCCGAATAACCTACGATGCCACACATACAAAACACCTCCATGCCGACAGCCCGGCGCGAACGCGCACTGCGGCTGTCAGCCTCTTACGATAAGTTTATGTTCTTGTATGGCTTTCTTTGAAAGGAGTCTGTTGCGGTATTGCTGCCGTTTTTTCTCCTTTTTCTGCGGCTGGTAGCCTTAGAAGCGACTTTCATTGCCATAGCATACCGTCTAAACGGTCTTTTTGCCACCATACAGCGTTGCTTTCCCTTGCAATCCGTCAGGATTGCTACGGAAAAGCGCCTTATCTGCTGACAAAAATCCTCGCCTATCCGGCACGCTCTGACGATGAAAGCCCCTTCTTTCAACCGGAGGGACACCCGCCGAAACTTTCGATGATCCCTCTCCTCGTCACCCTCACGGCTGTCACCCGCGTGGCCCGGCGCTTTCTCGTCAACTGAAGTAGTCTTATCCCCTCTTTCTGTCTCATTCCGCCGACTTCCAAAAACAAAAAACAGCTCCTTCCGGAGCTGTCAGAAGCCGACAGAAAAGGTCGGTTTTATTTATATCATAAAATGGGCCGCTCGTCAATGGACGCCCAGCATTTTGTGGAGCTTCGGCTGCCAGACCAGATGGTAGAGCATCAGCATATTGTGCAGTGCGCGGTCGTAGAGCAGAAAGGCCACGTTGCCCATCGCCAGCGTCACCAGCGAGACGGCCAGCGCCGTAGTGCGCAGCTCCTCGGCGATGCTGCCTGCCGGCACCAACAGCAGCACCAGCCCGTACATCGCCAGCACAGCGCCGTTGCAGAGCAGCAGCTTGCAGACGGCCCGCAGCAGAGCGGGGCGTATTTTCTCGAAATAAGGCTTTGCCAGCGGATAGTACCCCAGCAGGAACACGAAGGTCAACGCCACCTCCTTGTCCGGCACGAAGAGCAGGCTCAGCAGGCTCACCGCGCCGTAGGCCGTCAGGGCCATCGTCCGGCCGCACTCCACGCAGACCGTGGCGATGAGGAAGCTGGCCACCGCCGGGGCGATGAACATTGCGATGGGAAAGACCGCTCCCATCAGCATCATGGCCACGCTGAGCGCTGCGGCCATGCCGCAGTAGGCCATTGCCCAGCTCTTGCTTCTGCGGCCCTTCACGGCAGCTCCCAGCGCACCGGCTGGTTCTCGGCGTCCAGCGGCTCAATGGCGTGTCGGAGGCCGAGGAGCATGATGTTGTCCAGCAGGGTGCGGTTGAGCTTGACGTCCAGCATCCCATAGGCCCGGACGAGGTCGTTGGCGATGGCAAGGGCCTGCCGCCGGGCGTTTTCCCGGGCGGCGTTCCGGTCATCGATGCCGTTCACGAGGAAGATGTTGTAGCGTTTCTTGTCCTTGTCCCGGGAAAAGCTCTCAGCTTTGTCCAACAGGTAGGCCGCACGGCCGATACAGCTGCCGATATAGTGCATACTCTTGCGCTGGTTGGGGTCGTCCGTGGCCAGAACCGAGTAGAGCGCACCGTAGAGGTTGCCCTTCGGTTCTGCGGCCAGCAGGTAGTTCTTGGCGTTCAGGGCCATCTGGACGTTGGCCTGATCGCGCTCCTGCGCGAAGATACGCTCCAGCGCCGGATTTTCTGCTGCAGCCTTTTTATAGGCTCTGCGCAGCAGCACGGTGTCCACCACCCGGCGCACCTTTTTGCCGACCGGAAGATCCGCCCACTGGGCATCCTGAATGCGGTGCCAGCTGAGCAGGATTTCCACCTGTGCGGCCAGCCGGATGCCCTGCGTCTGACACATCATATTCTGCCAGAGCAGTGTGCCGGGCACCCGCATCCGCTTGCAGGTCGCCGGGCGGCCTGCAAGACTATCGGCCAGCAGTGCAAACAGCACGCCGTTGTAGCGCAGGCCATAATAACAGGGATAGATCCCATAGGTGGTGTAAAGCTGACGGCGTACGCCCCGCAGATACCACTGATAGGTATTGTAGTCCCGGATGGTCAGCTCCGGCAGATAGGGCCGCATACGTCCTCTCATTCTGATCTTTCCTTTCGTCCGCCGCGCCGACGAGCTGGGCGCAGCCTCTTTTTCGGAGGCCTACGCCTCCCATAGCCATAGATATTAGTATAATCTATTTTTCGCCTGCGTTCAACCGTTCTCTTGTAAATTTACAGCAATTCAACATCTCCTGCGACGGCAGCAGCGATGCCGTTTTCGTGCTTCGCGGTTTTACTGACCTGCGATAAGCAGGAAAAAGACCGCACGCTGCTCATCTGCTGTGCGGTCTTCCGGGACTTTATTTCTTTTCGAAACGGCCCGTGTGGCCGGGCTGGGTGCGCTTGCCGTCAAAGCCGCTCTTGGGCATCGGCTTTGCGGGACGGGCCTGCTCCGACTTGGGGGCGTTGTAGTACATATACAGCTGACAGGGGATCATGCCGTTGTACATCTTGCGGCGCTTGTTGGCCCGCTTGCCGTAGTGGTGCTCAAAGTCCATATCAGCGGTGATGGCGTAGACGCCTGCGCAGGGGTGAAGCTCCATCTGCTGGCCGAGGGTGCGGGCCAGCTTGGCAGCGCCCTCGATGGTGCTCATCCGCTCGCCATACGGGGGATTGGTCAGGACGATGGCCTCGCTTCGGGCTGCGAAGTCGGCCACGTCAGCCACCTCGAAGTGGCAGCGCTTCTCCACACCGGCCAGCTTGGCGTTGGCGTTGGCGAGAGCCACTGCGGCGGGGTCGATGTCGTAGCCGAAAGCCTCGAAGCCCACGTCCAGCTTGGATTCCGCCAGAGCCTTCTGACGCTGCTCGGCCCAGACGGCGGCGGGCACAAAGCTGTACCGCTCGGCGGCAAACCGGCGTTTGAGGCCGGGGGCGATGTTCATGGCCTTCTGAGCAGCCTCGATGAGGAGGGTGCCGCTGCCGCAGAAGGGATCCTCCACGAGGCTGTCGCGGCGGACACGGCCAAGGTCGGCGATGGTCGCAGCCAGCGTCTCGCGGATGGGGGCCTCCATGGAGTTGCGGCGGTAACCGCGCTTATGGAGACCGTCGCCGGTGGTGTCCAGCATGATCTCGCAGACATTCTTGCGGAGCATGAAACGGATCTTATACTCTGCACCGGTCTCGGGCAGACTGGTGGTGCGGTGGCCCTGCATCAGGCGCTTGACGACCGCCTTCTTGATGATGCTCTGGCAGGCCGGCACGCTGGACAGCTGGCTGTTCAGCGAGGAACCAGTGACCGGGAAAGCCGCATCGGCGGGCAGAAGCTCCTCCCAGTGGATGGAGTAGACTCCATCGAACAGCTCGTCGAAGGTGGTGGCCGTATAGGTGTTGAGGAGCAGCATGACCCGCTCCACCGTGCGGAGGTTGAGGTTGGCGGCGGCGATCATCTCCGCACCGCCTTTGAAGGTCAGACGACCGTCGCTGACCCGGATGTCCTCGGCACCGATGCGGCGCAGCTCAAAGTTGGCCGTGGATTCGCACCCGAAAAAGCAGGGGGCGATGAGTTCAAATTTTGCAGGCATTCTGGTTTCCTTTCCTGTCGGGTGCAGCAGCTGCCGCACCAAAAAACAGGCCCGCCCCGCTGGGGGCAGGCCCAAAGCTTCTTCGTCTTGTGCGGACGGCTCAGCGGCTGCCGCGGCGTCCCCGGGGAGCATAGCCGCCGCCCCGGCGGTTGTTGGTCTCGTGGTCGAGGTCTGCCATCTTCTCCTCGCTCTGGCTCTTGAAGCGGCTCATCATGTCCTCGAAGCTCAGGTTATCGCTCTTGGCCGGGGCCTTGGGCTGCCATACCCGGGGCGCAGCGTCCCGGGCCGGGCCGCGTCCGCCCTGCGGACGGCCGCCGGGGCCGTTGCGGCGGAAGCCGCCCTCCCGCGGGCCGTTGCTGTTGGGGCGGGGGCCTCGGCCCTCCCGCGGGGCGCGGGGTGCCGGAGGCAGCAGCCGCTTGATGGACAGTGCGATCTTGCCATCCGGTGCCACATTGATGACCTGCACCTTCACGGTGTCGCCGTCGTGCAGCACCGTTGCAATGTCCTGCACATACTCGTTGGACACCTCAGAAATGTGGACCATGCCCACGCGGCCCTCCGGCAGCGCAACGAATGCGCCAAACGGCTTTACGCCGGTGACACGGCCTTCAAAAATATTCCCTACCTCAATCGCCAAAACTCAATACTCCTTGTTGACTAATGTGTTTTCCTCCGGCCGCAAGCCGCCGGGGGCGCGGCATCAGTTGCCCGTCACATCCACGAAGATGCGCTCATTGGCCGCCGCATAATTATAAGAGTCCCGGGCGACCCACTCGGTCACGTCATCCGAATCGCCGCTGAGGATGCGCTGCATCTCCTCGTTCTGGGTCTTCTGCTGCTCGATCTGCTCCTGCAGGGTGTCCAGCTCCGCTTTCTTGGAGCTGAGCGCCACCTGATTTGCGATGTATGCCGCCAGCATACTCAACAAAAACAAAACGAACAGCATCTTCAGCACAGCACCCACGACGGATGCCTTTCTTTTCCGCTTTCTCCGGCTCGGATTTGCCATAACACAGTGCCCCCGTTTTCAACAGCAGGCCCAATGCGCCTGTACTCTTACTTTGATACGTTTGAATTATACAACATACGCGGCGGTGTTGGCAAGCTCTTTTTCGGTTTTTTTGCAAGTCTTTTTTCGTTCCGCCGTACTTTGGCGGCGGCACGGGCGGCTTTCCACGGGGCGATGCACCGGGCCGCAAGCTTTACAGGCCCCAGCAGCACCCGGCCCGCCAAGGCCTCTGCCTCCGCAAACAGAGGCCGGAGCACCGCCTGCACCGCACCGGCGGCGCAGAACGCCGCCAGCGCCATATAGCCCCGCAGCTGCCCGGCCTGACTCTGGGAGACGGCATAGCCCTGCAGGGTCATCAGCACGCAGCCCACAAAGAGCAGGTCGGGCAAAAAGGCCGCCCGCCCCCGGGTGGGCAGGACGGCCCGGGCCGCGCCGAGCACACCGCCCAGCAGCCCGCAGGCCAGCATCTCCTGCCCCACCGCACCGGGCGGGAGGGCTGGACCCATCATCGGACGAGGCGGCGCAGAAAGCCGCCCGGCGTGTGCTCTGCGGTATACTCCAGCGTGTCCACCCGGCCTGCAAGCTTTACCTCGCCCTTGTCGAGGTCGAGGCTGGTGATGCTCAGCTCTGCCCCGGTCAGCTCCAGCGTGCCCTTCGAGGTCAGGAGGGCCGCGCCCTCTGCATCGCAGCGGAGGACCCGCCGCACGCCGGTGGCGGTCAGCCTGTTCCGCCCCTCCAAGATGAGGTCATGCGGCAGGGCCTGCTCCGGCTTTGCGTCCTGCTGTTTCATGGCACACCCCTCCCCTTTTCTGTCATCCTATGCGGGGAGGAGCCTGCTTATGCCGTTTTATTCGGCCTGTGCCGGGTCGTGGGCGACAGCGAGGACGCTGTCCTGCTCGATGATCTCGTACATTTCCCGGGCCACGTCCTTGGTGCGCGGCTCCACATCGGAGAGGACTTTGACCTTGATGGGCCGGTTGCCGAACGTCACCTCGATGATGTCCCCGGCCTTGACGGCCTGACTGGCCTTGGCTGTCTTTCCATTGATGAGGATGCGGCCCGCATCGGCCACCTCATTTGCCACAGTGCGGCGCTTGATGAGCCGCGAAACCTTCAGATATTTGTCTAAGCGCATTCTAAACTCCTTATCAACCTCTCCGTCACGCCTGCGGCGTGCCACCTCTCCTACCGAGGAGAGGCCTTGGCATTCCGTAAAGTTTCGTCTTTCCCCGGAAACTTTTTCTCTTCGCCAGAGGCTCCCCTCGATAGGGGAGCTGTCGAGCGACAGCGAGACTGAGAGGTTATCCTACAAAAAAACCGCCGGGCCTAAAGGTTCCGGCGGCGGTGGGGCCTCTCTTACAGGGTGTCCTTCAGAGACTTGCCCGGCTTGAACACGATGCTCTTGGAAGCAGCGATGGTGATCGGCTCGCGGGTGCGGGGGTTGATGCCCTGACGCTCTGCGCGCTCACGCACCTCGAAGGTGCCGAAGCCGGAGATGGAGATCTTCTCGCCCTCGGCCATCGCCTTGCCCAGTGCCTCGAATGCGGCGTTGACAGCCATCTCGGCGCTCTTCTTGCTCATCTCAGTGTTTGCCGCAACCTGTGCGATCAGATCGGTCTTGGTCATAATAAAAGCCTCCACAATATTCTCAACATTTTCTATTCGAGCAGACGGTGTATCCGTCTGGTACCCGTTTCCGTTTCGTCTGCTTCCAGCCTCTGGGTGAACCGCTTGGCCGCGAAGGTCAGGGCCTCCTCGGCGTCCACACCGGCCAGCCGCATGGCGTCTGCAGCGGCAAGCAGCAGCTCCCCGGCGCTCTCCTGCGTCTGTGCCTCGTCCCACCCGGCTTTGGCGCTGTCCAGCGCTCTGGCTGCCCCGACGGCATCCTCCGGCCCGCAGCCGAACCGCGCGGCCCGCTTCTGGAGCTTCTGGGCGCGCATCAGGGCGGGCAGGGTCAGCGGCACGGTGTCCAGCTCGTCGGCCAGCGTGGTGCGGCCCTTTTCCTTATTCTTGAGCGCGTCCCAGCCGTTTATACCAGCATTTTCCGCCGCCGAGGAAGCGAAGATGTTCGGGTGGCGGAAGACGAGCTTCTCGCACACCTCGCGGCAGACCTTCTCCATGTCGAAGTGACCCCGCTCCTCCTCGATGACGGTGTGGAACACCACCTGCATCAGGACGTCGCCCAGCTCTTCCTGCATCATGGCCGGGTCGTCGGCGTCGATGGCCTCCAGCGCCTCGCAGGTCTCCTCCAGAAAGTTTTTCCGGATGGAGGCGTGGGTCTGCACCTTGTCCCACGGACAGCCGGTGTCCCTGTCCCGCAGGATGCGGATGATCTCCACGAGGTCCTCCGCCGTATAGTGTTCACGCGGCGTCCAGTCCTGCATGGCCGTCTCCTTTCTGCGTGCCGAAAGCATCTGCGAACAGATTCAAATTGTACCGCAGAATCCACCGGAATGCAAGGGCCGAAGCCTATTTTCCGGCTTTTTGCGGCAAAATTTTCATTTCATTCACAACAAAAGGCGGCATCCCCCCGGGGGACACCGCCCTGCGCAGGTCTGTTACAGCTGTGCGCCGCACTTGTTGCAGAACAGCGCATCGTCCGAGACGGGTGCGCCGCACTGGGGGCAGGTCTTGGCCTCGTCGGCCTCGGGCTTTTCCTCGGCAGGCGCTGCGGGGGCATCCTCCGTCACGTCGTCGTCGGCCTCGTCCTTCTCCTCGAAGGTGGTCTCGATGATGGTATCCGGCTCGAGAGAGGCCTTCAGGTCGGCAAGCTCCTGCTCGATGTTGGCGATCATCTCGATGTATTTGTCCACAAGGGGCTGGTTCTCCTCGTTGCCCTTGGCCAGACTATACACCAGAGCGCCCAGCTGGCGCTGCGCCTTGTACAGCTTGCCCTGTGCGTTCACGATCTTGGCCTGCGTCCGGCCCTTTTCGGCCAGATCCAGCGCGGCATTTTTGCCTTTCTCGGCATACTCGAGGCCCATTTCCTTGATCTTATTGAAGTCCATAAAAGACACCTCACTTGTCTGTGCCCGGGTGGGCAGCACTCCTCTGCGTTTTCTGCTCAGGCTGTCCCTGTGCCGCCGGAGATTATTTTCATTATAGCGCACTCCCCGGGGGAATGCAACGAATCCCACCCAAGTTTTACAGAATGGTGCGGATTTGGAAACAGTTTTTTCGCAATTTGCCCAGTTTCGGCGTTCTGGCGTCCTTTAAAGCTCGCCTGCGTAGAACTCCCGCAGCATACTGTCGGCGGGCAGCAGATCCAGCTCCACCGGGGCGACGTGCTCGAAGCGGCGGGCCGTCTCGTCCCAAAGCTCGGCGTTGTGGCCTTCCAGCGTGAAGCGCTGGCAGACCTTCCGCAGCAGCTTGGCGATCAGGCCCAGCTCATAGGTGAAGGAGGTGTCCAGCAGGAAATCTGCCGTGGTCTTGAAACCCTTGATATACCGCGTCTCGCCGTCGAGGACCCGATCCCACATGGCGAGGGTCTTGGCGGGGCTGCGGCCCCGGGCGGCAGCATCCCGCAGGGTGCGGCGGCACAGGCGGATATCCTGTGTGTTGATGACCCGGCGGCCGTCGATGCAGTATTCCTCCCGCAGACCGGCATAGATGCGGTAGACGTCGTCGCCCTTTACGAGGCCCGTCAGCTCCGGGTTCAGGGCGTGGATGCCCTCCACGATGCAGACGCCGCCCTCGAGGTCCAGTGTCTCCGTCTCGGAGGAGCGGGACTCTGTGGCAAAGTCGTAGATGGGCAGCACGGTCTTGCCGGTGGTGCTCAGCTCGCTGAGGCACTGGCGGATGAGGGGCATATCCAGCGTGTCGGGGTTCTCGTAGTCCAGCGTGCCGTCAGGCAGGCGGGGGTAATACTGCGCCCCCTTGAAGAAATTGTCCAGACTGATGACGTGGGCGGGCGTGCCGGAGGCTTCCAGCGCCTCGGCCACCTTGTGCGCCGAGGTGGTCTTGCCGCTGGCCGACGGGCCGGTGAGCATGACGATCTTGGCGCGGGAATCCCTGATCTTCCGGGCGGCATACTCCACCCGCTGGCGGTAGCTCTGCTCGCTCATCTGCGCCAGCGCCGCCGGATTCTGGGCTGCAACATTATACAGGTCGATCTCAACCAGACGTTTCGGTACCCAAATCGTGATCATAAAAATCAGCCACTCCTTTTTTCCTCTCCAGCACCTCATCGAAGCGCTGGATGTATTCCGTCGGATACTTGAAATTAAAGATGCGCTGCATCCGCCTGCCGCCGTCGGCCACCAGCTTAGTGCTGCCGCCTGCGCCGGCCGAGAGGATGGTCTGGACCTCTTCCATGATATAGATATTATAATACCCCTCGTGGCCCGGCTTGCACCAGCCCACATTTTCCAGATTCTGAAGGGTGTTTTTCTGACGATAGAGGTAGTAGGGACGGTAGCCTGCCTCGGCCAGCAGATGACACTTTTCCAGCATGGCGGCAACGTCCGCGTAGTCGTTCTCCTTCTGGTCCTCGATGACGATGCGGGAGGCCCGCTTGAGGGTCAGGGTGTGGACGGTGATGTTCTCGGGGTTAAGGGCGATGGCCTGACGCAGGCTTTTTTCGAAGCCCTCCACCGTGTCGCCGGGCAGACCCGCGATGAGGTCCATGTTGATGTCGTCATGGCCTGCGGCCCGGGCCTCGGCGTAGCAGTCGAGGATGTCCTGCGCCGAATGCTTCCGGCCGATGTTCGCCAGCACCTCGTCGGAGAAGGTCTGTGGATTGATGGAGATGCGGGTCGCGCCGTACTCCTTGATGACCGCCAGCTTTTCGGCGTCGGTGCAGTCGGGGCGTCCGGCCTCCACCGTATACTCCACGAGAGTGGAAAGGTCGAAGCAGTCCCGCACTGTTCCCATGAGCTGGCGCAGCTGCGCCGCCGAGAGGCTGGTGGGGGTGCCGCCGCCGATGTAGATGCTGCACAGCTTCAGCCCGGCCTTGTCTGCCTCCTCCCGGATGGCCTCGACCTCACGGCAGAGGCAGTCAACATAGGGCTGCACCAGCTTGCGGTCCCGGTCGAGGTTGCAGCTGACGAAGCTGCAGTAGCTGCACCGGGAGGGGCAGAACGGGATGCCGATGTAGAGGCTGTAGGTCTTGGGGGCGCTGCCCGCTTTTAAAATCGGTTCCTGTAGGTCGGCAATGGCCTTGGCCATCCCGTACTTTTCGGGCGAGCAGTCGAACCGCCCGAGGAAAAAGTCGTCGATCTGCTCCTCCGTCCAGCCTGCGGCCCGCTTGTCGTGGACGAGGCGCACCGGCCGCACGCCGGTCATCTTGCCCCAAGGGGGGCGGATGCCCGTCCAGCGGCGCAGCAGGTCATAGGTCAGGCTGGCCAGCGCGAACTCCGGCGTCTCTCCGCCCTCCTCTGCCGGGGCGGGCAGCGGTGCTTCGGCGGTCTGGCTCTTTCCGCCCTGCCGCACCATGGCCCAGAGGCTGTCGGGCCGCTTCTCAGCCCAGACGCAATCTGTGCCCTCCTCGGGCGGGGTGAGGGTGAGCGGGGCCATCGGGTAGAACAGGCGGACGAGGTGCTCCACTTCGTAGCCCGAGCTGAGGCCCGTGATATAGATATTCATGTGTGTTCCCGCCTTTTTATGCGTTTCTCAGTGCATTTCGGATATAGAAGTTGGTGGCGACCTCCTGCCCGAAGGTGGAGAAATCGCCGTGGCCGGGCAGGATCTGCGCCTCGGGCGGGACGGGCAGGGCTGCGAACTTGCGCAGGCTCTCGTCCATCTTCCGGCTGTCGCCGCCCTCGAGGTCTGTGCGGCCGATGCTGCCCTGAAACACGGTGTCGCCCACGAAGAAATAGTTCTCGCAGAGCAGCACCACGCTGCCCTCGGTGTGGCCGGGGGTGTGCCAGACGGTGAAGCGCAGCTCGTCCAGCGTGAGGACTCCGCCCTCCGCGTAGCCGCTGTCCGACTCCCTGAGGGGCAGCAGCTGGGTACCCTGACAGTCGGCAGACTCGCAGTAGAGCTTTGCACCCCACTCGCGGCTGAGGACCCCCGCGCTGCCCACATGGTCATAGTGGCCATGGGTGCAGAGGATGAGGGCCAGCTTTCCGCCCTGCTCTTTCAGGATCTTGTCGTACTCCTGCACCTCTGCAGCGGGGTCGATGACGACTGCATGGCCCGCGTCCGAGATGAGCAGGAAGCTGTTGGTGTAAAACGGCGCAGGGCCGACCAGATGAAATGCCTTCATGGTTTACTTCTCTCCTTTGTGCCACTCGTCGGTGTCGATGACGATGGTGCAGGGACCCTCGTTGACCAGCGACACCTGCATATCTGCGCCGAACTCGCCGTGCTGGACGCTCTTGAGGCCCTGCCTGTTCATCTCGGCGAGGAACAGCTCGTAGGCGTCCACGGCGAGAGGCGGCTTTGCCGCCTTGATGAAGCTGGGTCGGAACCCCTTCTTGGTGTCGCCGTAAAGGGTGAACTGGCTCACCACCAGCGCCGAGTAGCCGAGGTCCTTCGCACTGAGGTTCAGCTTGTCGTTTTCGTCCTTGAAGATGCGCAGGCCCGCACATTTTTCGGCCAGCTTGGGCACGATGTCGAGGGTGTCGGTGTCCTTGACGCCCAGCAGGATGACGAGGCCGGGGCCGATGGGGCGCGGCTCGCCGCCGTTGACCCGGACGCTGGCCGAGGATACGGCCTGAATGACTGCACGCATATTAGCTCCTTGTTACCTTGAGCACATCCCGCACCTTGGACAGGCGGGCCACCACGCGGTTGAGGTGCTCGGTGTTGTTGATGCCGATGGTCAGGCTGATGATGGCGCAGTTGTTTTCCACCTGACGGGCGTTCATGGCGTAGATGGGGACGCGGATGTCTGCCAGTGCGGCCAGCACATCGGACAGCAGCTCGTTGCGGTTGAGCGCGATGATCTCGAGGCCCGCCTTGTAGCTGTCCCGGACGCTGTCGGCCCAGTAGGCCTTGACCCAGCGGGGGGCGTTGGAGGGGTCCTTCATGCTGGCCATCGCGTTGGCACAGCTCTGCTTGTGGATGGAGACGCCGAAGCCCCGGGTGATGAAGCCCACGATGGGGTCACCGGGCAGGGGCGAGCAGCATTTGGCGAACTTGATGGGGGTGTTGTCGAAGCCCTCCACCACCACGCCGTCGGTGGCGTGGACGCGGCTCAGGTCCACCTTCGGCAGGTCTTCGATCGTCTTGTTCTCGGCGGCTTCGGCGGCCTTGAGCTTCTGCCACTCCTCTTTCAGCTTGGGCAGGCAGTTGGCGATGGTCATGCCGCCGTAGCCGATGGCGGCATAGATCTCCTCTGCGCTGTTCTGGCGCAGGCGGCGGCTGCAGCTGCCCACGAACTCGTCCAGCTGGTCGTCGGGGATGAAGATCATCTCCCGGCGCAGCTCCTTGGCCAGCGCGTCGCGGCCCTGCTGGATGTTCTCCTCCCGGCGCATCTTCTTGAACCAGTTGCGGATCTTGCTCTTGGCCTCGCTGGTGCGCACGATCTTGAGCCAATCACGGCTGGGGCCTTTGTCCGCCGGGCCGAGGATGACCTCAATGATCTCGCCCGTCGCCACGACATGGTCGATGGGGACGATGCGGTTGTTCACCTTGCAGCCCACCATCCGGTTGCCGACGGCGGAGTGGATGGCATAGGCGAAGTCGATGCAGTTGGCACCGGCAGGCAGGTTGATGACGTCGCCCTTCGGGGTAAAGGCAAAGACTTCCTCCGGCAGGAGGTCGCTCTTCAGGTCGTGGAGCAGGTTGCCGGAATCCTCGCTGACGCGCTGATTTTCCAGCAGCTGGCTCACCCATGCCAGACGCTCGTCCAGCTTATCGTGGCCGTCGAGGCCCTCCTTGTACTTCCAGTGGGCGGCGACGCCGTACTCGGCCTGCTCATCCATCTTCCGGGTGCGGATCTGCACCTCGAAGGGGATGCCCTCGTGTCCGATGACCGTGGTGTGGAGGCTCTGGTAGCCGTTGGGCTTAGGGGTGGAGATATAGTCCTTGAAACGGTTGGGCAGCGGGTGGTACATATCATGGATGAGGCCCAGCGTGCTGTAGCACTCGGCCAGCGTATCCAGAATGATGCGCACCGCATAGATGTCATAAATTTCGTCGAAGGACTTGTTCTGCATGATGGTCTTGCGGTAGATGCCGTAGATGCTCTTGACTCTCCGCTTGATGGTAGCGCCCTCGATGCCGCTCTCCTCGAGGCGGTTCTTGATGACGCCCGACACGCTGGCGAGGAACTCGTCCCCGGCGCGCTCGCTGAGCATCTTGTTGATCTCCCCGTAGCCTACAGGGTCGAGGTAGTGGAGGCTGCGGTCTTCCAGCTCCTCCTTGACGTTCAGGATGCCCAGCCGGTTGGCAATGGGGGCATAGACCTCCATGGTCTCCCGGGCCTTGTCGCGGCGCTTCTGCTCCGGCCATGCATCGCCGGTGCGCATATTGTGGAGACGGTCGCAGAGCTTGATGATCATGACACGGACGTCCCGGCTCATGGCCAGCAGCATCTTGCGCAGGTTCTCGGCCTGCAGCTCCTCGATGTTCGAGAACTGGATCTTCGTCAGCTTGGTGACGCCGTCCACCAGCAGGGCCACTTCCTCGCCGAAGGCGGCGGTCAGGTCGGCCAGCGTGGTGGGGGTATCCTCCACCACGTCGTGCAGCAGGGCGGCGGCGATGCTCTCGGTGTCCATACCGAGGTCCAGCACGAGGCGGGCCACGGCCAGCGGGTGGCAGATATACGGCTCCCCGCTGCGGCGGCAGACGCCCTTGTGGGCGTCGTTGGCCATATTGTAGGCTTTTTCGATCATGGCCATGTTGTAGGCCTTGCCGCTGGCCTTGATGGCCTCCACCAGCTTGTCCCACGTCACGATCTCGGGCCGCACCTCCGAGGGCAGCGTCCCCTCGGGGGCGTTGGCCGGCAGGGCCGTGGCGGCCACGGTCGCCATCTCCGTCACCGGCATGGGCTGGTGGAGATGGGTCTTTGCAGAGTAGCTGTCCTCTCCCGCCGCAGCCGGTGCTGCGGGCACAGGGGCGGTGATTTTCTTTCCCTCAGGCATCTTTATCGATCCTCCAGACATTTCAGGATGGGCGCATCGGCGAGGTTCTTCTTGCCGGTGGCTGGCACAAGCTCCCAGAACTTGGCCCCGCCCCGGTCGGCCGCTGTGATGAGGCCGACCTGTTCCAGCGCAGCGACCGCCACCAGCGTCTTGCCGGTATTCTCCTCGCCAAGCTTTGCGAACAGGGGCTGCAGATCTTCGGCGTGCCAGCGCCGCGCCTGCAGCTCCCGGTAAACGGTGATGATATGGCTGCGCGCCGGAGCGACAGCCTCCTTCTGCTCTGGCGTCAGGGGCGCACCCCGGCGCAGCGCCTGCACCAGAGCCGCCTGCTCCGCCGCAATGTTGCCGAGGCCCGCCGGGTGCAGCTCCAGAATGCGGCCCGACAGCTGCGGCCCCCGGGCCGAATCGTAGACCGACAGGCTCACTGCCGCATCCACGACATCGCCGGCGGCATAGGGCACCTGCTCGGGATGCATCCCGAACCAGACCGCATAGAGGCTGGCGTTCCCCTGCCGCAGCCGCAGGCGGGAGTGCTTGCCCTCCGAGACCGCATACACCCCTTCCACGACAGCCTTTTCCAGCACGAAGACCGGGCTGGGGTTGTCGGCACCGTAGGGGGCCAGCTGGTCGAGGCGGCGGACGCTCTCCACCGTAAGGCGGTCGAGGTGGACGGACAGGTCACATTCCAGCGGCGGTGTGCGCAGCACGGGGCACTCCCGTGCCGCCCAATCGTTGAGCCGCCGACGGAGGGTGGGCAGGTCTTCCTCCCGCACCGAGAGGCCCGCCGCCATGGCGTGGCCGCCGAAGCGGAGCAGGATGTCGGCGCAGGAGGCGATGCACTCGTGCAGGTTGAACCCCTGCACGCTGCGGCCGCTGCCCTTGCCCTCGCCGTGCTCATCCACCGACACCACGATGACCGGGCGTCCCGTCTTTTCCACAAGGCGGGAGGCCACGATGCCGATGACGCCGGGGTGCCAGTCCCTGCCCCAGAGCAGGATGACCCGGTCCTCGAGGCGCTCCGGCTCGGCATCCAGCAGCTCCTGCGCGGCCCGGACGATCTCCATCTCGGTCTCCTGCCGCTGGCTGTTGATGTCGGTCAGCTTATGGGCCAGCTCCTCGGCCCGGTCTTCGTCCTCGCAGAGCACCAGCTGCAGGGCTGTGACAGCGCTGTCCATCCGGCCCGCCGCGTTGATGCGGGGAGCGATGGCATAGCTGACATTCTCCGCCGTCACCGGCCTGCCCGCAAGCCCCACCTCTTCCAGCAGGGCGCAGAAGCCGGGCCGGTCGGTGTTCTGGAGCTGGCGCAGACCGGCTTTGACGATGGTGCGGTTCTCGCCGGTCAGGGGCATGACGTCGGCCACCGTGCCCACAGCGGCGAGGTCGCCGCAGTATTCCAGCATCTCTTCCGGCGGGCATCCGTCCAGCGCAGCGCAGAGCTTGAAGGCCACGCCCGCGCCGCACAGGCCCTTGAAGGGGCTGTGGTCATCTGCCCGGCGGGGGTCTACGATGGCCACCGCCTGCGGCAGGCTCTCGTGGGGCAGATGGTGGTCGGTGATGATGAGGTCGATGCCGAGACTGGCCGCAAAGGCGGCTTCCTCCACCGCCGAGATGCCGTTGTCCACCGTGACGATGAGGCGGCATCCCTTATCATAGATGGACTGGATGGCGTTCTTCGACAGGCCGTAGCCGTCGCCCTCCCGGCTGGGCAGCATACACTTGGCGCTGGCCCCCATCCCTTTGAGGTGCTGATAGAGCAGGGCGGTGGCGGTCACGCCGTCCACATCATAGTCGCCGAAGACCACGATGGTCTCGCCCTCGTCGATGGCCCGCAGGATGCGCGCGCAGGCCTTGTCCATGTCGGTCAGGAGCATGGGGTCGCTCAGCTCCTCCTCGCCCGCCAGCAGCGTCAGCGCCTCGGCGGGGTCGGTGATGCCCCGGGCAGCGAGGATGCCGGCCAGCAGACCGGCCTCCTTCTGCTGGGCCGCAAAGACCGAGCGGTATTTCTCCTCGCTCCACGGCCCATCGTCCATGCTCTGGTTTTCCAGCTCTTCGGTGTTCTGCTGGGCGATGGCGGCGGTCAGCTCCTTTAGGGCCGCACGGTCAACTTCTTTGGTGTTCCAAGCCCGGTAGGTCATCGCATTTCCTCCCCGGCCAGACCATCGTTGGCCAGCATCCCCTGCAGCGCAGCGATCTCGCTGGAAACGTCCAGCGCCATGTCCGACAAAAGCTTATCGTAAAGGTTGTCGTAGGCCTGATTCAGGGTGTGCAGGATGCCCGCGATGTCCCTGCGGATGGCCTCGGCGTTCTCGCCCTGCTGGCCCTGCACGTCGTTGTAGGTGTGCAGGAGCTTGAGGGTGGTGGGGATATAGTATTCCGCAAAGCGGCGGGCCTTGGGCAGGCTCTCGGGGTGGGCTTCCAGCCACGCGCTGATGGACTCGGTGGTCTTCTGCATATGCTGCAGCTCCTCCACCGCCCGCTCATCCTCCATGAGAGAGGTCTCTTTCTCGAGCACCTGCGCAAAGCGGCGGGTCGTCTCGAGGTTCAGGGGGACATCCTCGGCCTGTTCCGGCGCTTTTTCCGGTTCAGGCTCCGGCTGATTTTCCTGCGCAGTGCGGTAGTCCTCCGCCGTCAGGTAGAGCTTGTCGTTCTTCTCGTCCATCCAAGCGCTGAGCCAGCCTTTATGGATGAACTTCCGCAGCAGCCGGAGGGCCTTGGCCTTCTTCTTATGGGTCAGCTCGGCCAGCATCGAGAGGGAGAGGCCCTTGTGCCAGTCGAAGCCCTCGGCAGTGTCGGCATACAGCTCCAGCGTCTTCGCGGCCTTCATCCGGGAAGCACCCGCCGCTGTGAGCCAGCCGAACACGGCCGTCACCGCCGCCGAGCACCATCCGGTGGCCCGGGTGGCGCTCATGGCAAACTCGCCGATGGCACCGAGGACCGTCATATCAGCCGCCCCCGCCGCGCTGCCGGACGCGAACATCCCCGCCGTGCCGAAGCAGGCGATGGCCGTAATGCCGAAGAGGACGGCGAAGGTGATGCCGGTCGCCAGCATGGCGACGCCTGCGTTGTGGCGCTTTTTTGCGCTGGTGCGGAGATTGTCGATGGGGGTCGGCACCGGCTTCTTTGCGAAAAAGCTCCGTGCCCAGCCCGGCATCCCGCCGGCGTTCTCCCCGTTCGGGGCTGCGTTCCGGGCCTCCTCAGCCCGCTTCTGATACTGCTGCTTCCCAGCCTGAAACGCCCGGCCTGCCTCCGAGATGCCGTAGCTTGCGGCATTCGCAGCGGCGCGGCCCACGTTCCATGCACGGTCGCCGAGTTCCTCCCCCCGGCCCTCAAAGCCGTGGCGGAAGGCGTCGGACATGGTATCGCCCAGCTCCCGAAGCTGGCGTTCCAGCTCCTGCTGCACCTGACGGCCCTCGCTGTCCTGTGCCCTGCTCTGGCCGGAACGATTCTGGAAATCGTTTTCACGATCAGTCATTCAACTTCTCACCCTTCTGCCGGACTGTACCGGCTGATGATGGCGCGGGCCACCCGTAGGCCATCGACGGCGGCGCTCATGATGCCGCCCGCATATCCTGCGCCCTCGCCGCAGGGGTAAAGCCCCGCCAGCTGGGCACATTCAAGATTTTCTTCCCGCTTCAGCCGCACCGGGCTGCTGGTGCGGGTCTCAAGACCTGTCAGGATGGCCTCGGGGGCGGTATAGCCTGCGATCTTCCGCTCGTAGGCGCGCAGTCCCGCCCGCAGCGTGTCAGCCAGCTCCGTCGGCAGCAGTGCGCCGAGGTCGGCGGCCCGGACGCCGCGGTCATAGGTGGGCTGGACGCGGCCGATGTTCAGCTGCCCCCTGCCCTCCAAAAAGCTCTGGATGTTCTCCGCCGGGGCGGCATACTCGCCCGCGCTGCGGCCTGCCGCGTAGGCCTTTGCTTCCAGCTCTCGCTGGAAGGCGATGGCCCTGCGGGGGTCGCCGCCGAAGTCCTCGCCGCCCACGCTGACCACCACCGCCGCATTGGCGTTTTTGCCGCTGCGGGCGTGGTAGCTCATGCCGTTGGTCACGACGCGGCCTGTTTCGCTGGCCGAAGCCACCACCTGACCGCCGGGACACATACAGAAAGTATAGACGCACCGTTTTTCAACGTGCTGCGAAAGCTGATATTCGCCCCGCGGCAGGGCCGGGTGGCCTGCTGCCTCGTGGTAAAGGCTCTTTTCGATCTCCGATTGGAGATGCTCGGCCCGGAAGCCGACGCTGAAGGGCTTGCATTCCAGCACGAGGCCGCTGTCCATCAGCATCCCGAAGGTATCGCGGGCCGAGTGGCCCACCGCAAAGACCAGTGCCTCACAGGGGAAGGCACCGCCCGTGGTCCGGATGCCGACGAGGCGGCCGTCCCGGCGCTCGAAGCCGGTGAGGGCCGTGTTGAAGTGGACCTCGCCCCCCAGCGCCTCGATCTCTCTGCGGATGGAGGTGATGACGCCCCGGAGCAGGTCGGTACCCACATGGGGCTTCTGCTGCCATGCGATTTCCCTGGGGGCGCCGTGCTCGAGGAACACCTCGGTCACGAAGCCGCACAGCTCGTCGCCAATGCGGGTGGTGAGCTTGCCGTCCGAAAAGGTGCCTGCGCCGCCCTCGCCGAACTGGATGTTGGCGTTCTCGTCCAGCTCACCGGTGGCAGAGAAATGCTCCACAGCCTTGACGCGCTCTTCCAGCGCCGGGCCGCGCTCCAGCACGATGGGCCGGTAGCCCTGACGGGCCAGCAGCAGCGCTGCAAAAAGTCCGGCCGGGCCGAGGCCGCAGACCACGGGCCGGTGGGCCAGCGGCTGGGTGCCGTTCTCCACCGAAAAGTCGGTCCTGCCCCGGACGGTGACGCTGGGCGAAGCGCCTGCATAGGCAGGCTCCTCCCCTTCCTCCTTCAGGGACGCCGCCACGGTGTAGACCAGCTTGGGCTGGCCGTGGCGGGCATCCACCGAGAGTTTGGCGATGCCCAGATGGCTCACCCTGCTGCGGGGGATCCGGGCGAGGTGGAGGGCTTTTTCATAGGCCTGCTGCTCCCCGGCGGAGAGGGGCAGGCGAATATCACGAATCAGGATCATATACTCAGTTACTTTCTATCTTGCACTGCACCACATAGCTGCCCAGCGCAAAGATCTTATCGTTGGAGGGCACATAGAGGCGGCAGGCGATGTTCTGCTGGCCGATGGCAACGTAGAAGTCGTCGGCGTCGATCTCGATGACCACCTGCTCCGGGGTCAGGGCCTCCAGCGAACCGGCCGGGCCGCAGAGGGTGACGTTCATCAGCCGCTCGGTCCCCACGGTCAGGGTGTAGGTAGAGGGCAGGTTTACGACCTGCACACAGCTGGCGGGCAGGTTCATGGTCTTGGTCTCCAGACGGGAGCTGTCGAAGCTGACCGTGATGGTGGAGATATTGTCCAGCAGGCGGATGCCGCTGGGCAGCTCGATGGGCATCTCATACACCTTATCCAGCGCAAAGGTGGAAAGGTCGATGGTGCCCACCGACAGGGTGGACAGCTTATCGATCTGCGACTCCGGCCCGGCCACGTTGAGGGTCTTCTTGCTCAGGGAGTAGACCAGCACCGAGGGGTCGAAGTCCCGGGGGGCGTTGATGAAGCTCACCTTCACCGGCAATGTCGCCAGCTTGTACACCTGCAGCGTGACCTCGACGCTGTCCGCCTCGAGGGTAGTATACTCAAATTTCACCTCGCTGCCGCTGCGGGTGTAGAACCGCAGGTCGGTGTCCAGCGTGACAGGGCTGGTCAGCTCGCCGTTGTGGGTCACTTCGGCGGTGCAGGTCTCCACCTTGCTCAGCTCGGTGCTGGGGCCGGAGAGGGTCACGGTCTCCTTGGAGACCTCGGTGCCGTAGAGGATATAGCCGTCGGCGATCTTCAGATAGTTCGTCGTCACTTGAATGGGCAGGGTCTTCTCCTCCACCACATCGAACACCACGTCCACCGTGTTGCTGCCGTCGATGGAGACGGCCACGCCGGTAAGCAGGGTGCTCTGGCTGCGGACCTGAAGGCGGAGGGTCTTTTCGCCGCTGTCGCGGACGCTGGACCAGTCGGGATAGACGACAAAGTCGTTGGCCGACAGGCTGCCGATGGTGTAGCCGTCGCCGGAAAGTTTTAAATTGACCGTTTTTTCCTCCGCATCGACGATGCTCAGGCCGCGGGAGGTGTAGGCGGACGAATCGTAGGTAAAGTCCACCGGGACATTATAGATGGTGGTCGTCGTGCCGGGCTGCACCACGATGGTGACAGCCATCCACGCGACGACTGCGCCCAGCAGCGACAGCAGCAGCCGGACACGGCGGTCGCTCAGCAGGCTGCGCTTAGGGGGCACGGCAGGCTTCATGCCGTTGTTCTGCTCGGTGCTCATTGCTGCTCTTCCTCCTCTTTGGCGTTCACCCAGTTCAGCAGGCGCTTGCCCCGGGCCTTCCAGCCCTCGGCGGCGCTCTTCTCGCTGGCCGTCTCCTTGGGGATCATCTCATCCACCAGACGGGTGTAGAGGGTCTGGCGGTCGAAGTGGCGGATGAGGACGCCGTTCTTCGCCATCGAGATGATGCCGGTCTCCTCGCTGACCACGATGGCGATGGCGTCGGAGTTCTCGGCGATGCCGAGGCAGGCGCGGTGGCGGGTGCCCATGTCCTTGCCGAGGTCGAGGTTGTTGGAAAGGGGCAGCACGCAGCCTGCGGCTTTGATGCGGCCATCTTCGATGATGGCCGCTCCATCGTGGAGGGGGGTGCCCTCGTAGAAGATGGTGCCCAGCACCTCAAGGTTGACCGCACTGTTCACGGGCGTGCCGGTGCGGACGATCTCCGAGAGGTTGGTGTTTCGTTCCAGCACGATGAGGGCGCCGGTCTTGGTCTCCGAAAAGCGCTCGGCGGCATCGCAGATGGCGATGATGGCGCTGCGCCACGCGCCCTTGAGGCTGGTGTCGTTGTAGCGGCTCTTGTTGAAAAAGCGGTAGGCCCACTGGTCGGTCTGGCCCATCCGTTCCAGCGCACGCCGTATCTCAGGCTGGAACAGCACCACCAGCGTCAGCAGACCGACCTGCAGCAGCGAGTTCAACAGCCAAGTAACGGTGCGCATATTCAGGATGTTGGCCACCAGATAGACCGCCAGCACGATGAGCGCGCCCTTGGCCAGCTGACCGGCCCGGGTGCGGTTGACGATGCCCAGAAGCTGGTAGATGAGGAACGCGATGATGAGGATATCCAGCAGGTCTACCAGCTTGAAGGTCTGAAAGTTTGCTACGATAGAGTTCAGAGTCATGGGTCACACTCTCCCGTTCACACAGCTTCGATGAGGGCGACGGCGTGGGCTGCGATGCCCAGCCCCTCGCCGGTAAAGCCCAGGTGCTCTTCGGTGGTCGCCTTAACGCTCACAGCCTCCACCGGCAGCCCGAAGGCGGCGGCGAGCTTTTCCCGCATGGCCGGGATGTAGGGGGCCAGCTTGGGGCGCTGGCAGAGGATGGTGGCGTCGATGTTCTCGATGCGCCAGCCCTGTGCGGCGACGATCTCCGCCACCCGGCGGGCCAGCACGAGGCTGTCCGCCCCGGCGTACTCCTCCGCCGTATCGGGGAAGTGCTGGCCGATATCGCCCAGCGCTGCCGCGCCCAGCACGGCATCCATCACCGCATGGGCCAGCACATCGGCGTCCGAGTGGCCCAGCAGGCCCTTCTCATAGGGCACCTCCACGCCGCCAAGGATGAGCTTGCGGCCCTCCACCAGACGATGGACGTCGTAACCATGACCAATGCGCATCTTCTTTCCTCCGTTCTCCGCCCGGGGCAGGTCTTCCCGGGTCGTGATCTTGATGTTTGCGTAGTCGCCCTGCACCAGCTCCACCGGACGGCCCGTTAATTCGAACAGGCTGCAATCGTCGGTGACGAGGCGGGCGCGGGCCTCGTCCAGCTCATCCAGCGCCGCCAGATAGGCTGCGCGGTCGAAGCACTGGGGCGTCTGCACCGCATAAAGGGTGCTGCGGTCGGGGGTATCCTCCACCATGCAGCCGGCGGGCACCGTCTTGCCGCTGCCGCCCTTTGCCTGCTTGATGGTGTCCTTCACCGGCACTGCCGGGGCGGCAGCCCCGCAGCGGGCAGCCGCCTTCAGCACGGCGGCGATGACCTCCCCGCTCACGAAGGGCCGGGCCGCATCGTGGACGGCCACCAGCGCCCCGTGGGCAGCAGCTACGCCGTTCCGGGCGCTTTCGGCCCGGGTCGCACCGCCCCGCACCAACTGCACCGGCTTTTTGCACCGGGCTGCGGCCCGCTCTGCGTTCTCGCCCGACGCGCCAGTCACCAGAACCAGCTCGTCCACCTCCGGGTACTCGTCGAAGGCCCGGACGCTCCGCTCCAGCACGGTCTCGCCGCCCAGATCAAAGCTCAGTTTATCAAATCCCATCCGGGTGGAGGAGCCTGCCGCCACCAGAACAGCCGTCACACGATAGTCCAATTTCTTACACCTGCCCCATTTTCTTCCTGCCCCGTGCCACACTGCCCGGAGCTTATTATGACTCATTGAATATTATAGCGTATCAGGCCCCAAACTGCAACCGCCCACACCCATCAAAAATGCCCCCGTGCAGCACTTTTGGCGCTGAACGGGGGCATAAATTTTTGATAGGATTTCCGTGTTATGCGAGGATGGGCTCAATGGCAGCAGCCAGAGCATCCTTCTGAGCCTGTGCCTCGGCGAGGTCCTTGCCCAGCGTGGTGAAGTAGGTCTTGATCTTCGGCTCAGTGCCGGAGGGACGGACGACCACGGTAGCGCCGTTGTCCAGAGCGTAGATGAGGACATTTGCGGCAGGCAGGCCGGTCTCCTCGGGCTTCTTGTAGTCGGTGACCTTGACCACCTTGTGGCCGGCCATCTCGGTGAGCGGCTCGTCACGCAGCTTCTGCATGATGGAGGCCATCTTCTCCATGCCGGTCAGGCCGGGGAACTCGAAGCTGTCCACCTTGTTCAGGTAGCGGCCATACTCCTTGTAGATCTCTTCCAGACGCTGCTTGATGGAGGAGCCGATGCTGCGGTAGTAAGCGGCCATCTCGCAGATGAGCATGGAGCCGATGACGGCGTCCTTATCGCGGACGTAGGGACCGGCCAGATAGCCGTAGCTCTCCTCGAAGCCGAAGATGAAGCGATCCACCTCACCGGCAGCCTCCAGATTTGCGATCTGATCGCCGATCCACTTGAAGCCGGTCAGCACGCTGCGCATCTCCACGCCATAATGAGCGGCAATGGCGTCGGCCAGCGGGGTGGAGACGATGGACTTGACGGCGACGGGGTCCTTCGGCATGGTGCCCTTCTCGATACGGCCTGCGCAGATGTAGTCCAGCAGCAGAGCGCCCATCTCGTTGCCGGAGACCAGCTCATAGCTGCCGTCCGGGCACTTCATAGCGATACCCACGCGGTCGGCGTCGGGGTCGGTGGCCAGCATCAGGTCTGCACCGGTCTTGGTGGCGAGGTCGAGGCCCAGCTTCAGGGCATCGAAGATCTCAGGGTTGGGGTAAGAGCAGGTGGTAAAGTAGCCGTTGGGATACTCCTGCTCCGGCACGATGGTGATGTCGGTGATGCCCATATCGTTCAGGACGTGGGTGACCGGCACCAGACCGGAGCCGTTCAGGGGGCTGTAGACCAGCTTCAGGCCAGCCGTCTTGCACAGGCCCGGGCGCACCTGACGTGCCTCGATGGCAGCATAGAGGGCGTTCTTGCAGTCGTCGCCCACAAAGCGGATGAGGCCCTGCTCGACACCCTCTGCAAAGGAGATGTACTTTGCGCCGGTGAGGACATCGGTCTTCTGGATCTCATCGTAGACGATAGCGGCGGCGTCATCGGTCATCTGGCAGCCGTCGGGGCCGTAGGCCTTGTAGCCGTTGTACTTGGCGGGGTTGTGCGAAGCTGTGACCATGATGCCCGCGTTGCACTCGTAGTAACGGGTGGCAAAGCTCAGGGCGGGGACCGGCATCAGCGCGTCGTAGATGCGCACCTTGATGCCGTTCGCCGCCAGGACCCCGGCAGCCGTCTTGGCAAAGATGTCGCTCTTGAGGCGGCTGTCGTAGCTGATGGCCACGGTCTGATTGCCGCCCTGCGTCTTGACCCAGTTTGCCAGACCCTGCGTGGCCTGACGCACGACGTAGATGTTCATACGGTTGGTGCCAGCGCCCAGCACGCCGCGCAGGCCGGCGGTGCCAAACTTCAGCGCAACGGCGAAGCGATCCTTGATCTCGTCGTCATTTCCCTCGATCTTGGCCAGTTCCGGCTTCAGATCTGCGTCTTCCAGATCTGCTGCCAGCCAGCGCTTATACTCATCCTGATACATATTGCACACCTTACCTTTGTTATTTTTGACCATAATGGACAAATTCATCCAAGTCTACTTATACTATAAGCTTTTAAACGCTTTGTGTCAATTCAGGATTATGTACCAAGTTTTCCCCCTCAAAACCAGCAAATGCTACAAATCGCGTCGGCTTTCCGCTTTGCCGGCCTCCCTCTGCTGCCATACAGGGCCAGTAGGTCACCCCTGCGTCGTCCAGCACTTCTGTCCAATGGCCCAGTCCAACGCCATTTTCGCACAGATACCGCATCAAAGGCATCAGCCGCCCGAAGTCGCCCGTCGGGCAGATGACCTGTTCCGTCGTGCATTCCCCGCCCTGCTGCCGCTGCACTGCCAACACGACACCCTCTTCCTCCAGGCTTGCGTAATAGCACAGCGTGTATGCGCGCTGATAGCCTTCGATATTCGAATAGGGCCGGGTATAACAGCAGTACTCTTTCGCAACCATATGATCCTTCCTCCGATCTTGTTTTTTGCCTGTTCTCATTGCGCGTGTCTCGTTGACATCTCACATGCCCTCTAATATAATAGATTCAGATAAAAAATTGTGTCGAACCCGGACGGCAATGCCCTGCTTTTTCCATTTCTTAGTCGTTTCTTATCCAACGATTTTACATTTTTCGTCTGTTATTTCAAAATAAATATCGGCACTACGTAGAATCATGCGGTGATTCTTTTTTAAGATGGATACAACAGCACAAATCAAAAATTTTAATGGCCCTGCCGCCCCCTGTCGGGCAGAAAGGAGCGCCCCATGTACGCAGTCCTCAAGAGCTTCGGCCTCAAGGGCCTCAACGGCTTCCCGGTAGAGGTCGAGGCCGACATCTCGGGCGGGATGCCCGCCCTCTCCATCGTCGGCCTGCCGGACTCTGCCGTCCGGGAGAGCGGCGACCGCGTTCATGCGGCCCTGAAGAATCTGGGCTTCAAGTGGCCCGACCGCCGCATCACCATCAACCTCGCCCCGGCCGATGTCCGCAAGACCGGCCCGGTGTACGACCTGCCCCTGCTGCTGGCCGTGCTGGCGGCCTCCGGGCAGCTGGAAACGCCGCCGAAGGACACCGCCTTTCTGGGTGAGCTGGCGCTGGACGGCAGTCTGCGGCCCGTGTCCGGCGTGCTGCCGATGGCACTGGAAGCCGCTGCCAGCGGGGTGCGGGCGCTCTACGTCCCGGCGGAGAACGCCGCCGAGGCCGCTGAGGCCGGAGGCAGCGAGATGCAGGTCTTCCCCGCTGCAACGGCCCGTCAGGTCGTGGACGCTCTGCGAGGTGTCCAGCCCATCCCGCCTACGGCTCCTGTTCCCTTCGACCCTGCCGACGCATGGAACCATGTCCCCGATTTCTCCGACGTCTGCGGTCAGCCGCTGGCCCGCCGGGCGATGGTCATTGCCGCTGCAGGCGGGCACAACGTCCTGCTCATCGGCGCACCCGGCACCGGCAAATCCATGCTGGCCCGGCGTCTCCCCGGCATCCTTCCCCCGCTGAGCCGGGAGGAGGCCGTGGAGACCACCAAGATCTATTCCATCGCCGGGCAGATGCCCGCAGGCCGGGGCCTCGTGACGGCCCGGCCCTTCCGCAGCCCCCATCACTCGGCCAGCTCGACGGCACTGGCGGGCGGCGGCGCACTCTTCCGCCCCGGCGAGTGCAGTCTGGCCAACTGCGGCGTCCTCTTCCTCGACGAGCTGCCCGAGTTTTCCCGCGAGAGCCTCGAGGTGCTGCGCCAGCCCCTCGAGGACGGCTGCATCACGGTCAGCCGGGCCGCCGGAAGCGCCACTTACCCCAGCCGCTTCCAGCTCGTTGCCGCCATGAACCCCTGCAAGTGCGGCTACTACGGCCACCCCACCCGGGCCTGCACCTGTTCCCCCAGCGCGGTGCGGCAGTACCGCAGCCGGGTGTCCGGCCCTCTGCTGGACCGCATCGACCTCTGCGTCGAGATGGACCCCGTCGCCTTTGACGAGCTGCACAGCGTCTCTCCCTCTGAGAGCAGCGCTGAGCTGCGCAGGCAGGTCCTTGCCGCGCGGGCTGTTCAGGCCCAGCGGTACGCCGCCCCCGGCTACGAGGGCGTGCACTGCAACGCCCAGCTCACCGCCGGGCAGGTGCGGCGCATCTGCCGGATGACCCCTGCCGCCGAGCAGCTCCTGCGGGCCTCCTACGAGACGCTGGGCCTCTCGGCCCGCGCCCACGACCGCATCCTCCGGGTGGCCCGCACCGTGGCCGACCTCGCAGGCAAGCGCCTCCTCGACGAGGATTCCCTGCTGGAAGCGCTGCAGTACCGCGCACAGGAAAAGGTCGAGCTGACGTTCTGAGACCACAAAAAGCTCCCCCGGCAGTCCAAGCCGGGGGAGCTTTGTCGTTGCTATAGCAGTTTCTCAGAATCTCCGCCATGTATCGGGCAGGAAGAGCACCAGCATCGGGAAGATTTCCAGACGGCCGGCCAGCATATCGAAGATGAGCACCAGCTTTGCGAAGTTGGAATAAGCCCCGAAGTTCATCATAGGGCCGACCTGATTGAGGCCGGGGCCGATGTTGTTCAAGGTGGCGGCGACGGAGGTGAAGTTTGTCACCATGTCAAAGCCGTCCAGACTCACCAGCATCAGGCTCGCTCCAAAGAGGAAGATGTAGGCCGCTATATAGACGTTGGTGGTGCGAATGGTCTCGTGGTTGACCAGCTTGCCGTCCATCCGGACGGGAGCCACCACCTGCGGGTGAAGGGCCTGCTTCAGCTCCTTGCCCAGCGTCTTGCCCAGCAGCAGGAAACGGCTGACCTTGATGCCGCCGCCGGTACTGCCCGCACAGGCACCCACGAACATCAGCAGCACCAGCACCTCTTTGGCCAGCGTGGGCCAGAGGTCGAAGTCACAGCTGGAAAAGCCGGTGGTCGTGATGATGGAGCCGACCTGAAAGGCCGCTTGGCGCAGTGCCTCGCCGAAGGTGCCGTAGAGGCTGCGGATGTTCACCGTGATGACGGCCACCGCCGCCAGAATGATGCCGAAATAGGCGCGTACCTCCTCGCTGGACGCTGCGCGGCGGAACCTCCGCAGCAGCAGAAGGAAATAAGCGTTGAAGTTGACGCCGAAGAGGATCATAAAGATGGTCACGACCCACTGGATGTAGGGCGAGAAGCTGGCAAAGCTGTCGTTCTTGAAGCCGAAGCCGCCGGTGCCCGCCGTGCCGAAGGCCGTGAGCATCGAGTCGAATACATTCATGCCGCCTGCCAGCAGGAAGCAGAACTCCACTACCGTCAGTGCAAAATAGATGCCGTACAGGATCTTCGCCGTGGACTGCACCTTCGGCACCAGCTTGTCCACCTGCGGGCCGGGGCTTTCCGCTTTCATCAGGTTGACGTGAGAGCCGCCGGTCAGGGGCAGCAGCGAGAGCAGAAAGACCAGAACGCCCATACCGCCGATCCAGTGGGTGAAGCTGCGCCAGAACAGGATGCCGTTGGGCAGGCCCTCCACGGCGGGCAGGATGCTGGCACCGGTGGTGGTAAAGCCCGACACCGTCTCAAAGAGGGCGTCCACCGGGTTCGGGATGCAGCCGGTGAGGACGAAGGGCACGGCGCCTACGATACTGATGGCGATCCAGCTCAGCGCCGTGGCCGCGAAGCCCTCCCGCATATAGAACACCTTGCTGCGGGGCTTGATGGTCCGCAGCCCGAGGCCCAGCGCCGCGCTGATGGCCGCCGTCAGCAGGAACACGCCCATGACAGCCCACTCGGCGTAGATGAGGCTCGTCGCCGCCGGAAGCAGCAGCAAAACGCCCTCGATCATCAGGATATAGCCCAGCAGACGAAAGACGATCGCATAATTCATACGTTCTGTCCCCCGTTACCCTTCCACGATGTCCCGCAGGTCGTGCAGGCCGTGCTCCAGCGTGACGACGATGACATTGTCGCCCACCTGAATGCGGTCGCCGCCGCGGGGGATGAGGATGCGGTCGCCGCGGGTGATGCAGCAGAGCAGCAGGTTCTTTTTCAGATGCAGCTGGCTCAGCGGCACGCCGGTGGCCCGGCTCTCCTCGTGGACGGTGAACTCCAGTGCCTCCACGCGGTCATCGAGGATGCGGTAGAGAGTCTTGATGTTGTTGCCGGCCTCGTTCTGCAATGCACGGACGTACTGCACGATGTAATCGCAGGTCATGTACTTGGGGTAGACGATGCTGCCCAGATCCAGCCCGGCCAGAATATCGTCGAACTCGAGGCGGTTGATCTTCGTGACCAGCTTGCCCTTGGAGTGCTTCTTGGCAAACAGGGTCAGCAGCACGTTCTCCTCGTCGATGTTGGTCAGGGCCACGAAGGCCTCGGTGGATTCCAGTCCCTCCGAGAGCAGGAAGTCGCGGTTGGAGCCGTCCTCATTGAGGATCTGTGCCTCGGGCAGGGACTCGGCCAGCACATTGCAGCGGGCCGGGTCGCGCTCCACGATGCGGACGCGGATGTGGTTTTCCAGCAGCTCCTGACTCAGGTAGTAGGCGATGGCACCGCCGCCCACGATGAAGGCATTGCGCACCGGCCGCACCGGCATATGGATGCGCTGGAAGAACTCGTGGGCCTTCTCCTGCGTAGCGAGGAAGGTGACCTGATCGCCGTTCTTCAGCACGAAGTTGCCGTTGGGGATGATGACCCCGCCGTCACGCTCCACGGCGCAGACCAGAATGTCGCTCTTGAGCTGGGTGGGAATCTCATGGATGGCCACACCGTCCAGCCCCTGCTGCTCGGTCAGGGCGAACTTGATGAGCCGCACGCGCCCGTCCGCAAAGGTGTCGATCTTGCTTGCACCCGGAAAGCGCAGCAGATGCGAGATCTCCTTCGCCGCTGCCATCTCAGGGTTGATGATGGCCGAGATGCCGATCTGCTTCTTGATAAAGTCCAGCTCATGGCTGTAGGACGGGTTGCGCACACGGGCGATGGCGTGGCAGTGGCCCGCCTTTCTTGCGAACATACAGCACAGCAGGTTCAGCTCGTCCGAGCCGGTGACTGCAATGAAGACATCCGCCTCCTCCACGCCCGCCTCAGACAGGGTGGTGATGGACGAGCCGTTGCCGAGAATGCTCATCACGTCGTAGGATTCGCCGATGTGCTCCACACGGGCCTTGTTCGTATCGACAACGGTCACATTATGACCCTCTTCACTGAGCTGCCGCGCCAGCGCTGTGCCGACTTTGCCGCCGCCCACCAAAACGATCTTCATAGAATAACCCTTTCTCTTCTCCTGCGCCGTTTGGGCGCTATTGAGTAGATTATAGCATATCTCGGGCCAAATATCTACAAAATCGGCCCTTCTGCCTGTTTTATCCTCCGCAAAGCACCATTTCGGCGGAAGAAGCAGCCCCGGGGTGCGCGCACCCCGGGGCTGTCAGGTATTTTCAGGCTTTATTCGTACCGCTCCACGCCGTCCTTGGTGACGAGGGCGTAGACCAGCGGAGCCTCTTCGGGCTTTTCGGGGCCGTAGACGAGGCCGCTGCGGTACTCGGCGGCGGCAGCGTCGAATCGGTCGGCTGCGCCGTAGAAGGTAGCGAGGCTCTCGCCCTTATGGACATAGTCGCCGCGCTTCTTGTGGAGGGTGATGCCGGCGGCAAAGTCCAGCGGGTCGCCCTTCTTCTGACGGCCTGCGCCCAGCAGCACGCTGGCAGAGCCGATCTTCTCAGCGTCGTTGGCGATGATGTAACCGTCCTCCTCGGCCAGCAGCTCATAGCTGGCGGCGGGCTTTTCGAAGAGGCTGTAGTCGTCCAGCACCCGGATGTCGCCACCCTGTGCCGCGAACATTTCCTTGCACTTTGCATAGGCGGAGCCGTCCGCGAGGACGGCCTCGGCCATGGCGCGGCACGCGGCGGGGGTGCCCTTGTCGGCCAGAACCAGCATATTGGTGGCCAGCTGTAAGCACACCTCAGTCAGGTCGGCGGGGCCGTGCCCCTTGAGCACGTCCATGCTCTCCATGACCTCGAGGCTGTTGCCGATGTTGCGGCCCAGCGGGGTGTCCATGTCGGTGATCATGGCAGCGACGCGGCGGCCGTGATGGGTGCCGATGGAGACCATCAGCTTGGCCAGCTCGATGCTCTGCTCCACAGTCTTCATGAACGCGCCGGTGCCGGTGGTGACATCCAGCAGGATGGCGTCCGAGCCGGAGGCCAGCTTCTTGGACATGATACTGGACGCGATGAGGGGGATGCAGCTGACGGTGGCGGTGACGTCCCGGAGGGCGTACATCTTTTTGTCCGCCACGGCGATGCCTTCGCTCTGGCCGATGACCGACAGGCCGATCTTGTTCACCTGCGCGAAGAACTCCTCCTGCGAGAGGGCGGTCTTGGTGCCGGGGACACTCTCCATCTTGTCGATGGTGCCGCCGGTGTGGCCGAGGCCGCGGCCGCTCATCTTGGCGATCTTGACGCCGCAGGCCGCGACGATGGGCGCGATGACCAGCGTGGTCTTGTCGCCCACGCCGCCGGTGGAGTGCTTGTCCACCTTGATGCCCGGAATGGGTGAAAGATCGACCATGACGCCGCTGTGGGCCATCACGTCGGTCAGCTCGGCAGTCTCCTCGTCGGTCATGCCCCGCAGATAGACGGCCATCATCCATGCCGCCATCTGGTAATCGGCCACCTCGCCGCTGACGAAGCCGTTGACGATGGCTTCCAGTTCTTCGCGGCTGTGGGTGCCGCCGTCCCGCTTTTTTGCGATCAGATCGTAAATGCGCATAAGTTCACGCTCCTAAATCGTATTCTCCGCCAACGCTCTGCCGTCGGCAATAAGTATGACATTGTACTTCAAGTATAGCAAATCCTTCCGCAAAAGCAAGCATCGTTTTGTGGAATCTGTTGAAAAAAAAGAACGAAAAAGGCGCAGCCGCCCGGAAAGCAGCTGCGCCCCGAAAAAACGCCCTCGGATCAGCGGGAACCTTTATCGTAGGGGATGCCCTCGGCCTTGGGGGCCATGCTGTTCTTGGAGGTGAAGGCCAGAATGACCATCGATGCCACGAAGGGCATCATGTTGTAGATGTTGCTGGACCAGTGGAGCTGTGCGAGGAAGGTGGAGTCAGCGATGTTGGCCAGACTCTTGAAAACGGCGAAGAACATGGCCGCGCCGCAGATGTTGAAGGGCTTCCACTGACCGAAGATCATAACGGCCATCGCAAGGAAGCCTGCGCCGGCTACGCCGACCTCGAAGTTCCACGTCTGGACGGGAGGCACGATGTAAGCCAAACCGCCGATGGCACCCAGTGCGCCCGAGATGACGACACCGGCATAGCGCATCTTGTAGACGTTGATGCCCACGGAGTCCGCTGCCTGAGGATGCTCACCGCAGGCGCGCAGACGCAGGCCGAAGCGGGTCTTGTACAGCACGACATAGCTGACGATGAGCAGGACGATGCCCAGCGGGACAAAGATGCTCAGCTCCAAACCGCCGAGGCTGAACAGGAAGGGCTTGTTGGAGTAGTTCAGCTTGGCGCTGCCGCTCGTGCTGAAATACTTGGCGATGACCACGGCGATGGCCGTCGCCAGCAGGTTCAAGGCTGTGCCTCCGATGGTCTGGTCCGCCTTCAGGTTGATGGAGGCAAAGGCCAGCAGCAGGCTGTAGACCATACCGGCGAGAGCCGCCACCAGCACAGCGATGAGGACCGTAGCAAACGCAGGCAGGCTTGCAGGCAGCATAGTGAGGGTGAGGACACCCGCCACGCCGCCGATGACCATGATGCCTTCCAGTGCGATGTTGATGATGCCGGAGTGCTCGCTGAACATACCGCCCAGAGCGACCAGCATCAGCACGATGCCATACAGCAGGGTATACTTGATGAGAAGCAGCATATCACTTGCCCTCCTTCTTGGTTTTGGTCTCAGCAGGGGCAGGCTCTGCATTCACGTTGGTCTTGTCCGCATTCCTGAACAGCAGGGCGTGGATCTTGCCCCGGAACAGCATGGAGAATGCACACAGGTAGATGATGATGCCGCTGATGAGGTCGGAGATCTCCGTGGGATAGTACTTGGTGGACAGGAACGAGCCGCCGACCGAGATGTGGGAGATGAAGATCGCAGAGAAGATGGTTCCGATGGGGTTGGAGCTTGCCAGCAGGGCCACGGAAATGCCGTTGAAGCCCATGGTGGGCAGGCTGGTGGAGTTCAGCGGGTTCCACTGGGACACATTGGACAGGTAGTAGAGGCCTGCGCCGAAACCGGCCAGTGCGCCTGCAATGGCCATCGAGAGGATGATGTTCTTCTTCTCGTTGATGCCGGCATAGCGGGCTGCGCTCTTGTTCAGGCCGACGGCCTTCAGCTCATAGCCGAAGGTGGTCTTGTTCAGGATGACCCAGATGAGGACGGCCACCGCAGCTGCGAGGAAGATGGCGATGGTAGTGCTGTTGGTCTGGAACATCTTGTTCAGGCCAAAGTCCGGAATGAGGGACTTGGACAGCTCGGCGCTCTTTCCGAGGTTCAGAGTGCGGGTGTTGCGCACATCGTACATGGGGCCGGTGCCGTTCTGGTAGATGAGCTCGTTGACCAGATAGAGGCCGATCCAGTTGAACATGATGGAGGTGATGACCTCATTGATGTTGAAGTAGGCCTTGAAGAAGCCGGGGATCGCGCCCCAAATGCCGCCGAGGATGGTTGCCGCGATGAGGCAGACGAACCATGGCATCTTGAGCATGATGGCGCAGTAGAGGGCGCCGTAAGCGCCCAGCGTGTACTGACCGGCTGCACCGATGTTGAACAGGCCGGTCTTGAACGCGAAGGCCACGGACAGGCCGGTCATGATGAGGGGGGCTGCGTTGGCCAGCTCCTTGCCGACGCCGTAGGGCGCATCATGGAAGCCGCCCTTGACGATGCGGACAAAGCCGTCGCCCCATGCGTGGGCCGGATTGATGGCCAGCAGCACGAGGAAGCCCACAGCCATGCCGATGACGATGCACAGCAGCGCGGCCAGCACACTGGTGATGGAGCTGTTGAGGTTGCTGTGGGAAAGTTTTTTCTTGTTCATTTAGTTGTTCTCCTTTCCCTGCTTGCGTGCGCCGGCCATGTAGAGGCCCAGCTCCTGCACAGTGGTGGTCTTGGGGTCGAACTCGCCGACGATCTCGCCCTCGTACATAACGAGGATGCGGTCGGACAGGTTCATGACCTCATCCAGCTCGAGGCTGACCAGCAGGACTGCCTTGCCCTTGTCGCGCTCGGCGACGATCTGTCTGTGGATGTATTCGATGGCACCGACATCAAGGCCGCGGGTAGGCTGAACAGCCACCAGCAGCTTGGGGTCTCTGTCGATCTCGCGGGCGATGATGGCCTTCTGCTGGTTGCCGCCGGACATACTGCGCACGATGGTGGCGCTGCCCTGACCGCTGCGGACGTCATACTGGGCGATGAGCTTATCGGAATACTCGCGGACCTTCTCGGACCGGATGAAGCCGCCCTTCTGGAACTCGGGCTGCCAGTAGCGCTGGAGCACCATGTTGTTCTCGAGGCTGTAGTCCAGCACCAGACCGTGCTTGTGGCGGTCTTCGGGGATGTGGCTCATGCCGTCCTTGGAGCGCTGGCGGATGCTGGCGTGGGTGATGTCCTTGCCGTCCAGCGTGATCTTGCCGCTCGACAGCTTCTCAAGGCCGGTGAGACCGTAGACGAACTCGGTCTGGCCGTTGCCCTCGATGCCCGCCAGACAGACGATCTCGCCGCCGTGGACCTGAAAGGTGACGTCCTTGACGGAGTCCTTCTTGCGCTGGTCGTTGTGGATGGTGACGCCCTCCACGTCCAGCACGACCTCACCCGGGTGGGCGGGCTTTTTATCGACCTGAAGCTGGACATCGCGGCCGACCATCATGCGGGAAAGCTCCTCCTTGGTGGTGTTCTTGATGTCCACGGTGCCCATGTACTTGCCCTTGCGCAGGACGGTGCAGCGGTCGGCGACCGCCATGATCTCGTTGAGCTTGTGGGTGATGAAAAGGATGGACTTGCCCTCCTTCTTGAACCCGCGCATGATCTCCATCAGCTCGTCGATCTCCTGCGGGGTCAGCACAGCGGTAGGCTCGTCGAAGATCAGGATCTCGTTGTCGCGGTAGAGCATCTTCAGGATCTCCACGCGCTGCTGCATACCCACCGAGATGTCGCTGATGAGGGCATCGGGGTCAACACGCAGGCCGTACTTCTCGCTCAGGGCCATGACCTTCTTGCGGGCCTCGGCCTTCTGCAAAAAGCCCATCCTGTTCGGCTCCACACCCAGAATGATGTTGTCCAGCACGCTGAAGCACTCCACCAGCTTGAAGTGCTGGTGGACCATACCGATGCCCAGTGCGTTCGCATCGTTGGGGTTGCGGATGGCGACCTCCTTGCCGTTCTTGAGGATCTTACCCTCCTCCGGCTGATACAGGCCGAACAGCACGCTCATCAGCGTGCTCTTGCCTGCACCGTTCTCGCCCAGCAGGGCATGGACCTCGCCCTTTCGCAGCTGCAGGGTAATGTCGTCGTTGGCCTTGATGCCCGGGAACTCCTTGGTGATATGGAGCATCTCGATCACAAAATCCTCTGCCAATCTGCTCACTCTCCTTTCGTGTCCAAGCGACACTTATACTATTCTAATGACCATTATACCGTATTTTTGTCGTTTTGCACACTTCTTTTTGAAAATTTAGTGTTTTGCCATATCATAAGTATTACTTTTGTGCATTTTGCCAAACAGCCCTCTCCCGCTGCCCGAAAGAACGCAAAAAGGCGGGATGCCCTTTGCAGAGCATCCCGCCCGGGAAAGCCTTGATTACTGGATGTAGTTGACGGTGGTGAACTCGCTGACGGTGGGCTTGGTGCTGTCGTCAGAGTTGTTGTCCACAACGATCTCGCCGCTCTTGATCTTGCTCTTCAGAGCCTCGTACTCGTCGGTGGTGAAGGTCTCGAAGTTCCAGCTGTCAGCATCGGTGGGCAGGCCGATGTAGTCGCCGTCCTCCAGACCGAAGTTGCCGTTGGAAGCAGCGATGTCGCTCCAATCGCCTGCCTCGATGTCGGACAGAGCGGTGTTGACAGCCTCGGTCAGGCCCTTCATTGCAGAGGTGATGAAGGGGTTGTAAGCGAAGGAGCCGTCTGCCACGCCGTTGACACCGATGTAGTTCTGGTCAACGTCAACGCCGATGACATAACCGTTGCTCTTCAGAGCAGCCTCAACAGCGGAGGTGTAGATGCCGCCGCCGCAGGCGAAGACGACCTGAGTGCCGTTGGAGTACCAGCCCTCCATACGGGAGGTGATGTTTGCATCGCCGTAGAACTGGCCGCCGTAGAAGTAGTTGATGTCGATGTTGGTGCCCAGCTCCTGAGCAGCAGCATCAGCGCCCTGAACATAGCCGTAGCCGTAACGGATAACAGCGGGAACAGCCATGCCGCCGAGGAAGCCCAGCTTGGTCTTGCCGTCCTTGACGATGGCATAGCCTGCCAGATAGCCTGCCTGCTCCTCCTTGAAGGTGATGCAGTAGCAGTTTGCGGGGATGGCATCGGTGCCGATGTCGCCCTGCGTGACGTCGACGGCGATGAACTTGACATCGGGGTACTGGTCAGCAGCCCATGCCAGAGAAGCGCCGTACAGGTAACCGACGCAGACGATGACGTCAGCGCCGTCGTTGACAGCCTGACGGATCATGGTCTCGCGGTCCTCATCGGAAGCGTCAGCCTCGGGGATGTAGTACTGGCAGTCATCGCCCATGTAGCCGGAAACAGCGGTCCAGCAAGCCTGGTTGAAGCTCTCATCGTCGATGGTGCCGGTGTCGCAGGTCAGAGCGACCTTCACGATCTTCTCGCCGCCCTCAGCGGTGGAAGCGGCAGTGCTGGTGGAAGCAGCTGCGGAGGAAGCGGTGGAAGAGGAAGAACCGCCGCAGGCCGTCAGAGCAGCGGCAGCAGCAGCGGCGCCAGCCACTGCCAGAAAGTTACGACGAGAAATCATCATAATGAAAACTCTCCTTTTATTTTAATATAATCGCGTCTTATTGACGAAATGTGCGCACCTGCACATTTACTGGCTCAAGTATAGCGGGAAGAAGTGACAGATGCAAGTCTTTTCCGATTACAAAACATTTACAAATATTTTATCAAAATTGTATAAAAATCACACTTATCCCGGAAAATCCGCTCCGTCCGGTCTTTTTCGCGCAGCTGCGTTCAGTCTTTCACGGCCTTGTTGCCTGCCACATTGGAGGGGCCGAAACCGAAGGGCAGCAGCTCGTCCATGCTGCGTTCGATGAAGTCCTCCGGGCTTCTTGCCATGATGACATTCAGCTCCGGGCCGCCGAACTCGAACAGCGCCTGACGGCAGACGCCGCAGGGCGAGGTGATCTGCTTGTTGACCTCGCCCCGGCGGGAGCCCACCACCGCGATGTCGGTGAACTTGGTCACGCCCTCCGCCACAGCCTTGAACAGTGCCGTTCGCTCGGCGCAGCTGGTGGGGGTGAAGGCAGCGTTCTCCACATTGCAGCCGGTGAAGATGCGGCCATCCTCGGCCCGCAGGGCTGCGCCCACCATAAAGCCGCTGTAGGGCGCATAGGCCTTTTCCCGGGCCGCAAGAGCCATCCGGATCAGCTCCTGCTTTTCTTCCAGAGTCAGTTTTGTCATGGTCGGTTCTCCTTTTTGTAATTTGTAGATATAGCGTTCTTCGTCCTGCGGGACGAAGCCAATGGATTCAAACATTTTCTGCGACTGGGTATTGAAGGAATAGATGTGCGCGAAGCACTCTGCCAAGCCCCTTTCCCGAGCCATCTCCAGCATTTTTTCGATGACCTTCCGCCCGATGTGTTTATTCTGGTACTCCTTGCAGATGACGATGGCCAGCTCGCCTGTCGTCCGCAGGCTGACGTCACCACAAAGCACACCCCGATACTCGATATAAAGCAGTTCTCCGTGTGTGTCCAGATAATGATACATCCGCTTCAGCAGCGGCAAATCATAAACGGAGTCCCTGTTATCTACCTGTTTGCAGAGCTGTGCATCCTGATACCACGCAAGTGCTGTATCGTAGGCCGGATAATACGGAACAAGCCGGATGTTCCCCTCCACAGAAATCGGACTGCGCACCATGTTCACCGTTTCTCTGTTCATCGGCCTCATTCCCTTCTGTGTCGTATATTTAAGTATAAATCATTCTTTTCAGAAGTGCAAGCAAAGCCTCCGTCAAAAAAGAGGGCCGCTGCAAAACACAGCGGCCCTCTCTGGTTCAAAAACGCTTAGTACTCCGCTCCCAGCGCGACCTTCATCATATCGGTGAAGCTCTTCTGGCGCTGCTCTGCGGTGGTGATCTCCGGGGAGACAAAGCTGTCCGAGATGGTCAGCAGACAGGCGGCATTCTTGCCCAGCACCTCAGCGTTGGCGAAGAGTGCAAAGCTCTCCATCTCCACGCAGAGGCAGCCGCGCTCGTCCCGCAGCAGCTCCCAGTAAGCGGGCTTTGCGTCGGAGGGCTGACGATAGAAGACATCGGAGGAGTGGATGTTGCCCTCGATGAGCTTGATGCCCTGCTTCTTGGCGGAGGCACGCAGCTTGTCGTTCAGCTCCTCGCTGGGGAAGGTGATGTCGTGGTCGTTGCCGCTCTGGACGCGGGCATAGTTGGACTCGCTGACCGCACCGGTGGCCAGCACGGTATCGAACAGCTTGGCGCTGTCGGTGTAGCTGCCGGCGGAGCCGATGCGGATGATGTTGTCCACATCGTAGAACTTGAACAGCTCATAGGAGTAGATGCCGATGGAGGGCATTCCCATGCCGCTGCCCATCACACTGATGGGACGGCCCTCGTAGGTACCGGTGAAGCCCAGCATCCCGCGCACGCCCGTCACCTGACGGACATCCTTCAGGAAGGTGTCTGCAATGAATTTTGCGCGCAGGGGGTCGCCCGGCATCAGGACAGTCTTTGCGAAATCGCCCTTTTCGGCGTTGATGTGAGGAGTAGCCATAATGAATTTCTCCTTTTTATAGAATTATTTTCTCCCCGGGAACACGTTCTGCGGGGGAATGTACGAACCATTGAGACGGATCTCAAAGTGGCAGTGGTTGCCGGTGGAACGGCCCGTGCTGCCCAGATAGCCGATGAGCTGGCCCTGCTTGACGGTCTGGCCTGCGCTGACGGTCAGGGACAGGCAGTGTGCATACACGCTGCTGTAGCCGCCGCCGTGGTTGATGATGACCGAGTAGCCGTAGCCCGTGCCCGCACCGGCTTTGTTGTAACCCGCCTTGGTGACGGTGCCGCCTGCGGAGGCGTAGATGGGCGTACCCGCCGGGGCACAGATGTCCACGCCCCGGTGGCGTCCGCCATACCAGCGCGAGCAGTAGCGGTAATTCGGCACAGGCCAGATGAACTGGCCGCTGCCGGTGATGAATTTGGTGCTGGACTTCACCTTCTTAGTGCCCTGCACCACCTTTTTATTCACCGGCTCCTTGATGACCTCGGTGGAGAGGATGGTCTGCTCCACGAGGACATTGTTTGTATCGTAGACGTTCTGGAAGGTCACGCGGCGCAGGCCGTTCTGGCCTTCCTGCAGCACCTTGGTGGTGCCCTTCGTATATTCGTTGGATTTGGTCGTTTCGATGGCGAAGGCGACCTCCTCCTCCCGGGTCTCGATGCGGGTGATCCGCACCTCAAGGGCTGCTTCTTCCTTGGTGACGATCAGCTCATCGCCCTCACGGATGTTGGATTTTTCGCTCAGCGGCTCGCCCTTGAAGTTCGTATTGAGCGCACACAGCTCCCGGAAGGTCAGGTCATTCTTATGGGCAATGTCCCAGAGCGTGTCACCGGTCTTGACCGTGTACACCTTTTGGGCCTGCTTGACGTCGGAAAGCGCCTTCTCGACGTCCGCATAATCCTGTAGGCTGTCCTTGAAGTAAAGGCCGTCCTCCAGTGTGACCTGCTTGTTGAATCCTACGCTCACGTTGGGGTCATCGGGGACCTCGTAGGGTTCCAGACGGCTGGTGAAATACGCGCGCAGCGCGTCGCCGTCGCTGCATACCGCTGTCAGCTCACCGTCCAGATACAGGGCCGTGCCCTCACCGATCTGGTCGCCTGCGCTCTGGATGATGGCGTCGGCCATCTCGTTCTCATCCAGCATATGATGGGCGACGGCAATGGTATAGCTCGGCTCGATGGTCAGCTCCGTCTTATCGGAGCCTGCGTAGCTGATACGCTCCATCACGTCCTCGCGGGCTGTATCGAAGACATCCTCGTTGGCCACATAGCCCACGGTCTCGCCGTTGACCTGCACAGCCAGCGCGTAGGGCTGGTTGATGACATATTCAAACACCATGCTGCCCAGCGCCAGCGCACAGACCGGCAGGATGTACATCGCCATCCGGGGCAGCAGCCGGAGGTTACGGCGGACGCCGCTGGCGAGATAGTGGGCGCTGGCCTTCAGTGCCGCGCCAAGGCCCTTTTCTCTGTGGATCTGGTGGGCGTGGATGAGAAGGGCCACTATGCCCTTCACGAGCAGCACAAAGGGGCCGAACAGATCCTTGACGACCTGTGCCGCACCCGGGAAAGCCGTTTCGGTCAGGTCTTTTGCAAAGCGGCAGATGCCCCGGACGCCCAAGAGGGCCAAGTGCTTGACGCCTCGCCCGGCACGCACTGCAGCATACTCTGCATCAAAGCCCAGTGCATAGAGCACTGCGCCGATGCGTGCCGCCAGCGGCGAAGCCCCCAGCTTCTTGGCTGCGCTGTCCAGCCGATGGCGGCGCAGGCGGAAGCGCCGGTGGCGGCGCAGCAGACGGACGCACTGGAACTGCGCCCATCGTGAGCGCAGCCTTGCGCGGAAGCTGCTGTGCTGCGGCGCGGCGGTCGGCACGTCCTGCCGCGTTTCAGTTGTTTTATCTTCCAGCAAAAAGGATGCTCCTTCCTGTATCTTCAGGAGATTCTGATTTATCTCTCATATCGACATGCTGCCGCATAAGTGCAGCTTTTTTTACAAGAATACTCTATTTATTATACACCCTGCCCGCGCCGAAACAAGCATTGACACAAAATTTGGGCCAAGCTTTCACCTACTTTTCACGAAATTCACAAATTCAGCGAAAGAATTGCGCCATATCGGCGGGCAGCGGGCTTTCCACCGTCACCGTGCGCAGGGTCGTCTCGTCCACCGGCGCTTCGATGCAGATGCCGTCTTCCAGCGCCTCACAGCGCGGCACTCGGAACGTCTGGCGGGCGCAGTGGAGGGCCTGCCGTCCGATGCGTGCCCTGCTCCCGCCGTAGAGGTCGTCCCCGGCCAGCGGGTGGCCGATAGAAGCAAAATGCACCCGGATCTGATGGGTGCGGCCCGTCACCGGCACGCAGGCCGCGAGGCTGAGGCCGTTTTCTGCCTTTAAAATAGTATACTCCGTCCGGCTGGGCTTGCCGTCGGGCGTGACGCAGCGACCGATGATGCTCCCGCCCTGCCGCCCGATGGGCGCGTCGATGACGCCCGGGCCGAGGGGAAGCTCCCCCTCCACGACAGCGTAGTAGAGCTTTTCCACCCGTCCGGCCAGCAGCGGGGCGGCGTAGCCGTTCTGCGCCGCCAGCACGAGGCCGCTGGTATCCTTGTCGATCCGGTTCACCGGGCGGAAGACCGGGCTGTTCCCCCGCTGAGCCGCCCATGCCGCATAGCCGTTCGCCAGCGTGCCCAGCGGGTAGTTCAGGGTTGGGTGCACTGCGAGGCAGGGCGGTTTTTCCAGCACGAGGGCAAAGGCATCCTCATAGACGACATTCACCGGGATGCCGCTCTGCGGCGCGACGCCCTCCCCCTCCGGCGGCAGCTCGAAGGAGATGACCTGCCCGGCCTCGACCCGGCGGTTGGCCAGAATGGGCACGCCGTCGGCAAAAAAGCCGCTGCCCCGGAACTTCACGGCCCGGGAAAGGTCGGCAGAGACGCTGCACCGGCGCAGAAAGCTGCGCAGCAGCGCCCCATCCGCCTCGGGCGGGACCTTGAAATAGAGCTTCATCTTCCCACCTCCAGCGCGGGCAATATATAGGATAAGTATATCAAAATTCTCTTTCTCTTGCAAATCTTGTTTTTTTATGGTATGATTGGGAGCGGAAAACGAGTGGAACATACGGCGGCGGGGCGGCTTTGACCGCTCTGAGGAAAGTCCGGGCCTCACAGAGCACGGTAACTGCTAACGGCAGCCGAGGGTGACCTCAGGGAAAGTGCAACAGAAAGGAAACCGCCGCAGCAATGCGGTAAGGATGAAAGGGCGAGGTAAGAGCTCACCAGCGCATGGGTGACTATGCGGCTTTGTAAACCCTACCGGAAGCAACGCCTATATGGGACGTACAGCGCTGCTCGCGTGTCCCGAAGGCGGCACGAACCTGTCAGCAATGGCAGGTCTAGACAGATCGTCGTTTAATACAGAACCCGGCTTACGGTCTATCTCGTTTTCCATCTTTTGAGCTTTGAACGCGCTGTCTGCGGTGTGCAGGCGGCGTTTTTTTCTTTCTTTCCCCATACTGTCACTTTTCGTTTGAGCCGTTTTGTGGTATACTGAGCAAAACCCCGCCGAGCATCGCTCTGCCGGGGCACAATGAAACAGACAGGATGTGAAATCCTCCGATGAATGATGGTTTTTTGAAAGCAGCTGCCCTCTCGCCCTCTCTGCGGGTGGCCGACTGCGCTTATAACACTTCCCAGATCTTATCCCAGCTGAAGGATGCCGCCGCCCGGGGCGTCAGACTGGCAGTTTTTCCCGAATTCTGCCTCACCGGCTACACCTGCGGCGACCTGTTCTTACAGCGCACGTTGCAGCAGGGCGCACTGGATGGCTTGCAGACCCTGCTGGACGCCAGCCGGGAGCTGGACGTCGTGGCCCTCGTGGGCCTGCCGCTGCTGGTGCGGGGCAAGCTGTACAACTGCGCCGCCGTCCTCTGCGGCGGGCGTCTGCTGGGCCTCGTGCCCAAGACCTACCTCCCCAACTACGGCGAGTTCTACGAAAAGCGCCAGTTCACCCCGGGCAGCACCGAGGTGGAGACCGTGACAGTCTGCGGGCAGGAGGTTCCCTTCGGCACCTCGCTGCTCTTCCGCTGCCGCCAGATGCCCAGCTTCGTGCTGGGTGTGGAGATCTGCGAAGACCTCTGGAGCGCTCTGCCTCCCTCCACCTTCCATGCGCTGGCCGGTGCTACGGTCATCGCCAACCTGTCGGCCAGCGACGAGACCGTCGGCAAGGCTGAGTACCGCCGGACGCTGGTGTCCAACCAGTCCGCCCGCCTCCTCTGCGGCTATCTGTACGCTTCGGCGGGCCACGGCGAGAGCACGCAGGACATGGTCTTTGCCGGCCACGACCTCATCGCCGAAAATGGCACGCTCCTCGCTGAGACTTCGCCGTTTGAGGGCGGCTGGGCCGAGACCGAGCTGGACTGCCAGCGGATGGAGTCGGAGCGGGCGCGCAACACCAGCTTCGAACCCAGCACCGAGGGCTATCTGACCGTCGATTTCGACCTCACCCTCACCGAAACGCCCCTCTCCCGCTGGGTAGATCCCACCCCCTTTATCCCCCACGACGAGCGCCGCCGGGCCGAGCGCTGCGAGCTGATCCTGAAGATGCAGGCCGACGGCCTCGCCAAGCGTCTTGAGCACGCCCACGCCAAAACAGCCGTCATCGGCATCTCAGGCGGTCTGGACAGCTGCCTTGCGCTGCTGGTAGCCGTCCGCGCCATGAAGCAGCTGGGCCGTCCCACCAGCGACGTGCTGGCTGTTACCATGCCCTGCTTCGGCACCACCCGCCGCACCCGCAGCAATGCGGAAATTTTGTGCGACGAGCTGGCCGTCAGCTTTACCGAGATCGACATCGCCAACACCGTCCACAGCCACTTCAAGGACATCGGGCAGGACGAGCAGGTGCTGGACGTCACCTTTGAGAACGGACAGGCCCGCGTGCGCACCCTCGAGCTGATGGACACGGCCAACCGCACCGGAGGCCTCGTCGTCGGCACCGGCGACCTCTCCGAGCTGGCGCTGGGCTGGGCCACCTACAACGGCGACCACATGAGCATGTATGGCGTCAACGCCGGTGTCCCCAAGACGCTGGTGCGCCACCTCGTCCGGTACGAGGCCGACATTGCCGCCTCCGCCGAGCTGCGCCGGGTGCTGCTGGACATCCTCGATACTCCCGTCTCCCCCGAGCTTCTGCCCGCCAAGGACGGCGAGATCGCCCAGAAGACGGAAGACCTCGTCGGCCCCTACGAGCTGCACGACTTCTATCTCTACTACGTCCTCCGCTTCGGCTTCGGCCCGGCGAAGATCTTCCGGCTGGCCAAGGCGGCCTTCGCAGGCCGGGCCGAGTACCCGGACGAGGTGCTCTACCGTTGGCTGCGCAACTTCTACTGGCGGTTCTTTGCCCAGCAGTTCAAGCGCAGCTGCCTGCCCGACGGCCCCAAGGTGGGCAGCGTCACCCTCTCGCCCCGCGGCGATTGGCGGATGCCCAGCGACGCCGCCGCCGCCCTCTGGCTGGCCGAGCTGGAGCAGATCCCCCTCAAAGGATGATCTTCTATGAAACGACACAAAAAACTGCTGCTAAATCTGGTCTTTGCCGCCGTCATTCTGGCCGCAGCCGCCGCGCTGCTGCTGGTGCGCAGGGCCGGCCAGACCGGTGCCCCACTCTGTGCCGAGCTGATCTATGGCGACGCCAACACCAAGCTGACCTTCCCCCTCGAAACGGACGCCGACTATGATGTGGACACCGGCTATCTCACCGTCCATATCCGCATTCAGAACGGCGCAGCCCGCTTTGTGGACTCGCCCTGCCCGGACCATGTCTGCGAGTCCTTCGGCTGGCTGAGCGAAGAAGACCAGACGGCCACCTGCCTGCCCGCGCGGGCGGTGCTGACCATCCTCCCCACCACCTGATGGCATACGCATCCAAAGGAGAGAACGCCTATGTTTGACGAAAACGAGCATACCCATCCCCAGAACAACGACGAAGGCCCCCGGCATATCCATCGGGGCATCAAGCGCAGCGAGCCGGACGAGGTCGAGGTGGACAGCGCCGACTTCTTCTCCCCGGAGCCGCCCCGGCCCTCCCGGCCCGCATCTGCGCCGCAGCCGGAGGCCGGGCTTCCGCCTGAACCGCCGAAGTCTCCCGTCCCGCCCCATAAACAGTGGGAGCCGCCGCACCCCAGTGAGGCCGCTCCTTCTGCCGATAAGCTCCCGAAAGGAGGAATGGTCTTGCTGGGATTGCAGGCCGTCCTGAGCCTTGCCGCGCTGGTGCAGCTCTGGCGCACCCAGATGCTGCCGGTGCTCTATCTCGTCATCATCACGGCGCTGCTGGTGCTGCTCTGGCTGCTGGTGCGCAAGTGCCTTGCTTCCCGCACCGGTGCGGTCGTAGCACGGGTTCTGTCCGTCATGCTTTGCGCCGCGCTGGCTGTGGGCTGCGTCTGGGCACAGCAGGGCCTCACGACCCTGAACAATGTCACCTCCGGCCTGCTCACCGGCGCAGAGGCCAACAAGATCACCAAAGAGCCTTTCGTGGTCTACCTCAGCGGCGTGGACAACCGCGGTGAGCTGACCGAAAATGCCCGCAGCGACGTGAACATCCTCGCGGTCGTCAACCCCGTCACCAAGCAGGCGGCCCTCATCAACACCCCCCGCGACTACTACGTTGACCTCGCGGGCACGGAAAGCAAGGACAAACTGACCCACGCCGGACTCTACGGCGTCGAGACCAGCATGGCGACGCTGGGCAACCTCTACGGTGTGGACGTGGACCACTACATCCGCATCAACTTTGCGGGCTTCATCAGCATCATCGACGCCATTGGAGGCGTAGACGTCTACTCCGATCAGGCCTTCACCTCCGTCGGCAGCCCCGGCTACTATGACCCCACCACCTTCGCCGAGGGCTGGAACCATCTGGATGGCAAATCCGCTCTGGCCTTCGCCCGGGAGCGCCACGCCTTCAAGACCGGCGACATCCAGCGCGGCATCAACCAGATGAAGGTCATCGACGCGATGGCCAACAAGCTCAAGTCCCCCACCCTGCTGATGAGCTTCTCCAAGCTGATGGACGCCGCTGCCGACTGCTTCGTGACCAGCTTCTCGCAGGAGCAGATCTCCGCGCTGGTGCGGATGCAGCTGGGCGACCTCGCCAGCTGGGACATCCAGAGTTACACCGTCACCGGCTCGGGCGCAAAGAGCTCCAAGTGCTACTCCGCCAAGGGCCAGAGCCTCTACGTCATGAAGCCGGACGAGAACTCGGTCAATGAGGCCAAAGCCCTCATCGCCGCGGTGCTGGGCGGCGAAGACAAGCTCACCAGCACCAGCCAGACCCCCGAAAAGACCGAGGTCTACACCCCGACGGCCGACCCCAACGCCGCCGCGTCTGTCCCGGAGGAGTCTCCCGACAGCGTGATCGTGGAAGAGCCTGCCCCGAGCGACGTCCCCACGGAGGGCGAGGCCGCTGACGGCCAGCCCGCCGAGGGCAGCACCTCCGGCGAGCCAAACGCCTCCACCGAAGCCCCCGCAGAGGGCAGCGAAGAGGCCCCGGCAGACTCCACCGAGTCGCCGTCCTTTAGTATGCCGACACAGGAGCAGGTCGAGCAGGCGGCTTCGTCCCTGCATCAGGCCGCTTCCACCGTGCTGGACGCCCTCTTCGGCTCCGGCACGGGCGGCGACTCCTCCAGCGCTTCGACCCCCGCCGCATAAACAACGAAAAAATGGCCCGCTGCATCGCAGCGAGCCATTTTTTATTCAGATTTAAGCCAGAATGTCGCCCAGCACGCTCTTGCCATCCAGCGTGGAGGCATCCACGCCCAGATAGTCGCAGATGGTCTGTGCGATGGTGCCGAAGCAGAGCTTGGTGCCGAGGTCAACGCCCGGCTTGATGCCCTTGCCGCAGATGAGGTAAGGCACATACTCGCGGGTGTGGTCGGTGGTCTTGGTGTAGGAGGGGTCGCAGCCGTGGTCGGCCGTGACCATCAGGATGTCGCCCTCCCGCATCCCGGGGATGAAGTCGGCAAGGAACTTGTCGAACTCGGTGGCAGCAGCAGCGTAGCCTGCCACATCGCGGCGGTGGCCGTAGAGCATATCGAAATCGACGAGGTTCACGAAGGCCAGACCCTCGAAGTTGCGGGTCTGCAATGCCTTGGTGAAGGCGATGCCGTTGGTGTTGCCGGTGGTCTTGATTTTTTCCGTCACGCCCTCGCCGTCGAAGATGTCGAAAATTTTGCCGACCGCGATGACGTCCCTGCCCGCGTCCTTCAGCAGGTCCAGCATGGTCTTGCGAGGCGGCTTGAGGCTCAGGTCGTGGCGGTTGGTGGTGCGGTAGAAGGTATCGGCAGTATGGCCGAGGAAGGGGCGTGCGATGACGCGGCCCACGCCGTACTCGCCCTTCAGCATCTCGCGGGCAATTTCGCAATAGCGGTACAGCTCATGCACCGGCACAAGCTCCTCGTTTGCGGCAACTTGGAACACGCTGTCGGCGCTGGTGTAGACGATGAGGGCATCCTCCCTCATGGCCTGCTCGCCGTAGTCCTTCAGCACCTGTGTGCCGGAGTAGGGCTTGTTGCAGAGCACCTTATGGCCGGTCTTTTCCTCAAACTCGTGGATGAGGCTGTCGGGGAAGCCGTCCGGGAAGGTGGGCAGGGGCTTCGGGCTGACGACGCCCGCAATTTCCCAGTGGCCGATGGTGGTATCCTTGCCCATGCTCTGCTCCTGCAGGCGGGCGAAGGAGCCGGTGGGGGCGGCGTCCTTTTCACCGGCGGTCACGCCGTCGATGTTGAACAGACCGAGCTTTTTCAGATTGGGGCAGTTGAAGTTGGGGTGCTTGGCGATGGCGCCGAGGGTGTTGTTGCCCTCATCGCCAAAGGCGGCGGCGTCCGGCTCTGCACCGATGCCGAAGCTGTCCAGAACGATCAGAAAAACGCGCTTTTCCATTTACGCTTTCACTCCGTTTCTATAGTTTCGCGCCCGCTTCTGCCCGAAAAAGGGCAGAAGTGAGACTTTTCCTTATCCTTATTATAGGCGATGGGGCTGTTTTTCGCAATATCGCCCCGGCATCTATCACGAAAATTTAAGGTTTTCTTTGCCGAATTTTTTCTTGCTCTCTTGTACACAAGCGGTTATAATATAGATTGGTAAGGTTTGAAATACTACCTGACCGGGCCGATGTCCGGCCAGAAGCCGAGGGGCCTTGTCCGGCTCCTGCGGCTCGTCATAGAGGATAAGAAGATATTGTTGGAGGTATATTATGAGAAAAACGAAGATCATCTGCACCCTTGGCCCGTCCACCGATAAGGACGGCGTGCTGCGCGAGCTGGTCGCCAACGGCATGAACGTGGCCCGCTTCAACTTCTCCCACGGCTCCTACGAGGAGCACAAGGGCCGTCTGGATATGCTGAAGGCCATCCGCACCGAGCTGGGCAAGCCCGTGGCCGCTCTGCTGGACACCAAAGGCCCCGAGATCCGTCTGAAGGAGTTCAAGAACGGCGTCGAGATGCTGGAAGCCGGCCAGACCTTCACCCTGACCACCCGCGAGGTGGAGGGCACCAAGGAGATCTGCTCCATCACCTATAAGGATCTGCCGCAGGACGTCCACGAGGGCGGCACCATCATGCTGGATGACGGCCTCATCAAGCTGGCCATCAAGAGCGTCTCCGACACCGACATCGTCTGCGAGGTGCTGAACAGCGGCAAGATCAAGACCAAGAAGGGCGTCAACGTCCCCGGCGTCCACCTGTCCATGCCCTACCTGAGCCAGCGCGACCGCGATGACATCATCTTCGGCATCCAGCAGGGCTTCGATTTCATCGCCGCTTCCTTCGTCCGCACCGCACAGGACGTCTACGACATCCGCAACCTGCTGAACGAGTATGACTCCCACATCCGCATCATTGCCAAGATCGAGAACCGCGAGGGCGTCAACAACATCGACAGCATCCTCGCCGCTGCCGACGCCGTCATGGTCGCCCGCGGCGACCTCGGCGTCGAGATCGACTTCACCGAGCTGCCCGGCATCCAGAAGAGCGTCATCGACCGCTCCTTCTCCTTCGGCAAACCCATCGTCACCGCCACCCAGATGCTGGACAGCATGATAGTCAACCCCCGCCCCACCCGCGCCGAGATCTCCGACGTGGCCAACGCCATCTACGACGGCACCTCTGCCATCATGCTCTCCGGCGAGACCGCTGCGGGCGCATACCCTGTTGAGGCCCTGAAGACCATGTCCGCCATCGCCGAGCGCACCGAGAACGAGGTGCACTACCGCGACAACCGCCTGACCGACGCCGCCGGCCAGATCAGCGTCAGCGACGCCACCGCACACGCCGCCTGTCTGACCGCAAAGGACGTCAACGCCTCTGCCATCGTCACCGTGTCCGAGTCCGGCAACACCGCCCGCCTGCTGAGCAAGTACCGCCCCGCACAGCCCATCATCGCCTGCGTCATGGACGAGCAGGTGCAGCGCCAGCTCTCCATCTCCTGGGGCATCACCCCGCTCATGATGGATCTCGCCACCAGCACCGATGAGCTGATCGAGAAGTCCACCGCTCTGGCCAAGGAGAACGGCTACCTCCACGACGGCGAGCTGGCTGTCGTGACCGCAGGCGTCCCCGTGGGCGTCTCCGGCACCACCAACATGATCAAGATCCACATGATCGGCAACTGCCTGTCCACCGGCGTCGGCATCGGCCCCGATGGCGCTGCTCTGGCCAACGCCACCGGCAAGGCCTGTGTCTGCCACACCCTCGAGGAGATCCGCGCAAAGTTCAAGCCCGGCATGGTGCTGGTGGTGCCCTCCACCTCCAACGAGATGCTGAGCTATGTCCGCGACGCCGCCGCTCTGGTGGTCGAGGAAGCCGGCCTGAACAGCCACGCCGCCATCGCAGGCAAGGCCCTGCTCAAGCCCACCATCGTGGGTGCCGTCGGCGCTACCGCCCACATCCGCGACGGCCTGATGGTCGCTGTGGACTGCGCACACGGCAGCGTCCAGCGCCTGCAGGCTTGATTTTTAGGAGGCGCAGCATGGAACGCATCGCAAGCTTCTGCGTAGACCACACCAAGCTCGGCCGGGGTATGTACCTGAGCCGTCAGGACGGCGACGTGCTGACGTGGGACATCCGGATGAAGAAACCGAACCACGGCGACTATCTCTCCACCGGTGCCGCCCACACGCTGGAGCACCTTTTCGCCACCTACGCCCGCAACAGCCAGTACAAGGACGGCGTCGTCTACGTCGGCCCCATGGGCTGCCGCACCGGCTTCTACCTGCTCACCCGGGGGCTTTCCCCCGCGGAGGCTCTGGCCCTGACGGTGGAGTCCTTCCGCTTCATGGCCGCTTTCGAGGGCGATGTGCCCGGCGCAAGCGAGGTGGAGTGCGGCAACTACCGCGACATGGACCTGCCTGCCGCAAAGGCAGAGGCCGCCGCCATGCTGCCCGTGCTCGAGGCACTGACCGCCGACGACCTGCACTACTGATTTTATAGCAATTCAACTTTTTAATGCAACAGCAACAGCGTTGAATTGCATATCGCAAATATGCTGTTTTCATGTTGCACTAATTTCTTTCCTTGCGATAAAAACAAACGAGGCCCGGAGTGGAAACGCTCCGGGCCTCGCTGTTTTATTATTTGTTGTTATGACAGATGAGAAAAGTCATTTCTTCTCAGTATCAATCATGCTTTTTTGATATCTTCAGCATCCGCAGTGACAACAGCAATACGCCAGGTCTCACCCTCCACTTCGATGGTGGCAGTGCCGATGTAACGAACGCTTGCAGGTTTTTTGCCCTTCCCGACGACTGCGCTGTTGATATTACCACCATCATCATCACCATACAATGCTTCGAGCAGAGTGTAAGCCTGCGTCGTAGCATTATAGCCCTTAGTCTCCGTCTCTGCAAAATAAACAAACTTGTCTTTATAGTCCTTCATGACATCTGCCATGATACCTTTCTTCAGTTCCTCAAAATCAAAATCTTCACCTTCATGTTCCTTCCCAAACTTGACAGCATACTCTCCAAGCTCTTTTGCCTTACCGTTCAGCTTGGAGTCTGCCTTGTATACTATCTCTTGTCCCTTGCTCATATCGCTCAGTACATCTGCGATGGTCTTGGTGCTTGCAGCGTTGCCGCAGCCCGTCAGGACAGACAGGGCCAGAACGCCAGCGAGGACGACGGCCAGAAGTTTCTTTGCCATTTTCATGTTGTTTCCTCCCACATGATGATAAAATGAATTTCAGGGGCCGACCGTCCGTTTCCGACCATCAGCCTATGAAAGCATTATACCCCCCCCCCCTGTGATTTTGTCAATATTATTCTTGATTTTCATGATATTCCCAAATTGCCCCTGTATCCGCTATGCAGGTTTCACAAAATTGCAGAAAAATTTGCCCGCTTCGCCAGAGGCTCCTCCCCTTGGGAGCAACAGCGACGACCGCCGCCAGCGGCGGAAACAGGGAGGAGCTGTTGGGGCAGCGGCCAGCAGGATGCAAGCGACAGTGTAGCAGACGCTGGGAGCCGCAACCCGGGCAATGTCACCGAAGGTGACTGAGAGGGCAAGGACGCTGCCAAAAAACAAAAGCACAGCGATAACATCAGCTCTGGCAAAAGCCGATATTATCGCTGTGCAGTTGCTCTCGGAGGACGGGCTTGCCCTCTCCGTCATTGCTTCGCAATGCCACCTCTCCCAAAGGGAGAGGCTTTTTTTATTCGTACAGGGGGAACGCCTTGGTCAGGGCCAGCACACGGGCGGAGATGTCGTCTTTCTTCTCGTCGTAGTGCCAGATGCAGTCCGCGATGCAGTCCGCGATGACCTTCATCTCGGCCTCGCCCATGCCCCGGGTGGTGACGGCCGGAGTGCCCAGACGGACGCCGGAGGTCACGAAGGGGCTGCGGATCTCGCCGGGGACCGTGTTCTTGTTGGCGGTGATGTGGACGCTGTCGAGGCGGGCTTCCAGCTCCTTGCCGGTGCACTCCTCCTCCCGCAGGTCCACCAGCATCAGGTGGTTGTCCGTGCCGCCGGACACCAGCTTGACGCCCCGGGCCTGCAGCTGCGCAGCCATGGCCTGCGCATTCTCGACGATCTTGCGGGCGTAGTCCTTGAACTCCGGCTTGAGGGCCTCACCGAAGCAGACGGCCTTAGCCGCGATGACGTGCTCCAGCGGGCCGCCCTGCGTGCCGGGGAAGACGGCGGAGTTGATGCGCTTGGCCAGCACGGCGTTGTTGGTCAGGATGAGGCCGCCGCGGGGTCCGCGCAGGGTCTTGTGGGTGGTGGTGGTCACGACATCGGCATAGGGCACGGGGCTTTGGTGCATCCCGCCGGCCACGAGGCCCGCGATGTGGGCCATGTCCACCATCAGGTAAGCGCCATAGCCGTGGGCGATCTCCGCCAGCTTCTCGAAGTCGATGGCGCGGGGGTAGGCCGAAGCGCCCGCCACGACCATCTTCGGGCGCACCTTCCGGACCTGCTTTTCCAGCTCGGCGTAGTCGATGCGGCCATCCTCACCGACGCCGTAGGAGACGAAGTGGTAGTTCTTGCCGGACATATTCACCGGCGAGCCGTGGGTCAGATGACCGCCCTGCGACAGGTCCATGCCCATGACGGTATCGCCGAGATCCAGCAGGGCAAAGTAGACGGCCAGATTGGCCTGTGCGCCGGAGTGGGGCTGGACGTTGGCGTACTTTGCGCCGAACAGCTTGCAGGCGCGCTGGATGGCGATGTTCTCCACCTCATCCACGTAGGCGCAGCCGCCGTAGTAGCGCTTGCCGGGCAGGCCCTCGGCGTACTTGTTGGTGAGGATGCTGCCCATCGCGGCCATGACGGCGGGCGAGACGATGTTCTCGCTGGCGATCAGCTCAATGTTCTCCCGCTGGCGGGTCAGCTCACGGTTCATGGCCGCAGCCAGCTCCGGGTCAGCCTTGTCCACGAGGCCAATGGTATCCATCATATCGTTGTACATCATACATTACCCCTCTCTGATGCTGATGCTGAGATCAGCTTTTTCTCCATAATACCAGACAACGTAAAATTCTTCAACAGCATTTCGCACAAACCAATACGCTTTGGCCCCTTTCTTTTCGGTCGGATGAAGATATTTCACCCTTCGGCCCAAAGCCTTGCTTTTTCTGCGCCCAGCGTTTATTATACATCTATAAAAATCCGTTCCGGTTTTTGTGCAGTTCTGCCCGCCGGGCGCAGAGAGGAGCGTTTTTCCATGACCATCGCGGAGCAAAAAGCGGCGCAGCGGAAAGCGGGCATTGCAGCCCGCCGGGCGCTGTCGGAAGCAGACCGGACCTCGGCCAACGCGGCGCTCTGTGCCCGCATCGCGGGGCTGGACTGCTTCCGGACGGCGCAGAACATCCTGCTCTACGCCGCATTCGGGGGCGAAGCCGACCTCTCCGCGCTGGCCGGACAGGCCGCAGCACAGGGCAAAACGCTGGCATGGCCCGTCTGCGGCGAGGGTTTCTCACTGACCGCCGCCGTGCCGGAGGCCAACGGCTGGGAGGTCGGTGCCTATGGCATCCGCACCCCCGTCCTGCGCCGGTCGGCCCTCCTGCGGCCCGACCAGCTCGACCTCGTGCTGGTGCCCTGCACAGCTTTCGACGCCGCCTGCCGCCGGGTGGGCATGGGGAAGGGTTACTACGACCGCTATCTTCCCCGCTGCACCCGGGCTGTAAAGGTCGGCGTCGCCTTTGAGGCCCAGCGGGTGGAGGCGGCGGCCGTGGACGCCCACGACCAGCGGCTGGACGGATTCGTGACAGAGGGAGGACTTTATTTTGGAACTGACACAACTGAGCTGTGAGGAATTTCTGAGCCAGCTTGCCAGCAAAGCCCCCACCCCGGGCGGCGGCGGCGCAGCGGCCCTTGTGGGGGCGGCAGGCGCAGCGCTGGGCAATATGGTGGGCAGTCTGACCACCGGCAAAAAGAAGTATGCTGCCGTCGAGGCGGACATTCAGGCCCTCAACGCCCGGGCCGAAGCCCTGCGCCAGCGGCTCGAAGCCCTCGTGCAGGCCGACGCGGCGGCGTTCGCCCCGCTGGCCGCAGCTTACGGCCTGCCCAAGGAGACGCCCGAGCAGCAGGCTCACAAGGCCGCGGTTCTGGCCGAGGCGCTGGATGGGGCCTGCGCTGTGCCGCTGGACATCATGGACGCCTGCTGTGAGGGCATCCGCCTCGCGGCCGACTACGCCGCAAAGGGCAGCGTGCTGGCCGTGTCGGACGCGGGCTGTGCGGCCCTCTTCTGCAAGGCCGCCCTTCAGGCCGCCGGGCTGAACGTCGCCATCAACACCAAACTCATGACCGACCGCCTCCACGCCGCCGGGCTGGACGAAAAGGCCGCCCGGATGCTGGCGGAGTATGTGCCGCTGGCCGATGAAGTCTACCAGTCCGTGGCAAGCCGCCTGCGGGTCTGATCCAGAAAGGGGATCTCTATGTCTGTGATTTTGAAGGGTGCGCCCGTCGTGGCCGCCATGAACGAAGCAAACGCCGCCCGCTGCGCCGCGCTGCGGGAAAAGGGCGTCGTCCCTACACTGGCCGTCGTCCGGGTGGGCGCACGGGAGGACGACCTCTCCTACGAGAAGGGCGTCATGGCCCGCTGCGCCAAGGTGGGCGTCGAGGTGAAGCAGTTCCTTCTGCCCGCCGACGCGGCGCAGGAGGAGCTGCTGGGCGTCATCGCCTGCATCAACGCTGACCCCTCCATCCACGGCTGTCTGCTCTTCCGTCCCCTGCCCCGGCAGTTCGACGACCGCACCGTCCGCGCCGCCCTCGCGCCTGAGAAGGACATCGACGGCATCACCGACGGCTCGCTGGCCGGTGTCTTTACCAACACGGCCCTCGGCTACCCGCCCTGCACGGCGCAGGCCTGCCTCGAGATCCTGAAGTTCTACGGCATCCCCCTCTCGGGCCGGCGGGCCGTTGTGGTGGGCCGCAGCCTCGTGGTAGGCAAGCCCGCCGCCATGATGCTGGACCGGGAGAACGCCACCGTCACCCTCTGCAACTCCCGCACCCGGGATCTGCCGGAGGTCTGCCGCGAGGCCGACATCGTGGTGGTGGCCATGGGTAAGGCCGGCGCCGTCGGTGCTGAGCATCTGCGCGAGGGGCAGGTGGTCGTGGACGTGGGCATCCATGTCAACGAGGAAGGAAAGCTCTGCGGCGACGTCCGCTTCGGCGAAGCCGAGCCGCTGGTGGAGGCCATCACCCCCGTCCCCGGCGGCGTGGGTACCGTGACCACCTCCGTGCTGGTGAGCCATGTGGTGGAGGCGGCAGAAAAGACCGTATAACTTCTTTATAATAAAAAGCAGAGAGGACAGTCCGCGAAGGACGATCCTCTCTGTTTTTGTTTTATCGTTCTGTCAGCACGAAGGTCAGCTCTGCCGAAGCGGCACACTTGCCGTCCACATAGGCTGAGGCCTTGCCGATGCCCACCGGGCCGCGCTGCTCCACCAGCTCACAGTGGAGGGTGAGCACATCGCCGGGAGTGACCTGCTTGCGGAAGCGGGCATTCTTGATGCCGCCGAAGAGGGCCAGCTTGCCCTGATTCTCCGGCAGACTCAGGGCCGCGACGGCACCGGTCTGGGCCAGCGCCTCAAGGATGAGGACGCCGGGCATGACCGGCGTGCCCGGGAAATGGCCGCAGAAGAACTCCTCATTGCGGGAGACGCACTTGCGGCCGATGGCCCACTGGCCCGGCTCGTAGTCCAGAATACGGTCCACGAGGGCAAAGGGATACCGGTGGGGCAGGATGGCCGCGATCTCCTCGCTGGTCAGGCAGTTCGGGGTTTCACGGACGGTGCGGGGTTCTGCCATCGCTCAGCCCTCCCACTTCTTGAAGGCCAGACAGGCGTTGTGCCCGCCAAAGCCCAGACTGTTGCTCAGGGCGTACTCCATCTTCATCTCCCGGCCGACGTTGGGCACATAGTCCAGATCGCACTCGGGGTCGGGCTGCTCATAGTGGATGGTGGGGGGCGCGAACTGATCCCGGAGAGCCAGTGCGGTAAAGACGGCCTCGATGCCGCCTGCGCCGCCCAGCAGATGGCCGGTCATGCTCTTGGTGCTGACCACGGCGATGTCCTTGGCGTGGTCGCCAAAGACGGCATGGATGGCGGCCGTCTCGCAGCTGTCGTTCATGTGGGTGCCGGTGCCGTGGGCGTTGATGTGGTCGATCTGCTCGGGGGCGATGCCGCCGTCCTTCAGGGTCAGCTTCATGCAGCCGATGGCACCGGTGCCGCCGGGTGCGGGAGCCGTGAAGTGGTAGGCGTCGCAGTTGGCACCGTAGCCCACCACCTCAGCGTAGATGTGTGCGCCGCGGGCCTTGGCGTGCTCCAGCTCCTCGAGGACCAGCACACCGCTGCCCTCGCCCATGACGAAGCCGCCGCGCCGTGCGTCGAAAGGCAAGCTGGCCGCGTCGGGGTCGGTGGAGGTGGAAAGGGCCTTCATGCTGGTAAATCCTCCGATGCCCAGCGGGCTGATGCAGCTCTCTGCGCCGCCGCAGACCATGACCGGCTCATAGCCGTCCCGGATGCGGTGGAAGGCGTCGCCCACGGCGTTGGTGCCGCCGGCGCAGGCCGTCACCGGGCAGGTGCAGATGCCCTTGAGGCCGAAGCGGATGGCGATCTGGGCCGCTGCCATGTTGGCGATGGCCATGGGGACGAAGTAGGGGCTGACCTTTTCCATCCCCTTCTCCTCGCCCCGGGTGTGCTGCTCCTCAATGGTGGGCAGACCGCCGATGCCGCTGGACACGATGACGCCGATGTCCTCGGCCTCCGCCTCGCAGTCGATGCCGCTGTCCTGAATGGCCTCGGCGGCAGCGCCCAGTGCCAGCAGGGTGAAGCGGGCCATCTTGCGGACCTCTTTTTTGTCCACGACGGTCTCGGGGTCGAAGTCCTTGACCTCGCCCGCCAGCTTGCACTTGAACTCGCTGGCGTCGAACTGGGTGATGGGGCCGATGCCGCACTTGCCTGCGCGGGCGGCAGCCCAGCTGTCGGCGGTGTTATTACCAAGAGGGTTCACGGTTCCCAGACCGGTGATGACGACTCTGCGTTTTTCCATAGAAAAAGCTCCTTTTACATTGCCATGCCGCCGTCCACACAGAGCACCTGCCCGGTGAGATAGCTGCTTTGTTCGGCGGCAAAGAAGGCCACCGCGTTTGCCACGTCCTCCGGCTGTCCGGCGTGTCCCTCCGGGATGGTCTTGCACATCTCGGTGCGGACAGCCTCCGGCAGGGCGGCGGTCATATCCGTAGCGATGAAGCCGGGGGCCACCGCATTGACGGTGACGTTCCGGCTGGCCAGCTCTTTGGCGAGGCTCTTGGTCAGGCCGATCAGGCCCGCCTTGCTGGCGGAATAGTTGGTCTGGCCCGCGTTGCCCCGCAGGCCCACCACGCTGCTCAGGTTGACGATGCGGCCATAGCGCTGGCGCACCATCCGGCGTGCAGCCTCCTTGCAGCAGAGGAACGCACCCTTGAGGTTGGCGTTCAGGACGGTGTCAAAGTCCTCCTCGGAAAGGCGGAGGATGAGGTTGTCGCGGGTGACGCCCGCATTGTTGACCAGAATGTCCACCCGTCCGAAGGCGTTCACTGCCTCTTCGAACAGCTTCTTGCAGCCCTCGGCGGTGGAGACGTCGGCCTGCACGGTGACAGCCTCCACGCCCTGCTCCTTGCACAGGGCAGCCGTCTCGGCGGCAGCAGCCTCGCCGTGGCAGTAGTTGACCACCACATTGCAGCCCTGCTTTGCCAGCGCGAGGCAGACGGCCCGGCCGATGCCCCGGCTTCCGCCGGTGACGACGGCGGCACGGGTCAGCTTTTCTTCGCTCATGCCTGTGCCTCCTTCCAGCCGGTGAGGAAGGCTTCCAGCTCTTCTGCCGTCTCGACGGCAGTGCAGCGGACATCCGTTCCCAGCGTCTTTTTCACGAAGCCGCTCAGGGCCTTGCCCGGGCCGACCTCGAGGATGTCGGTGACGCCCAGCTCGCCCAGACGGCGGAGGGTGTCTTCCATATAGACGCTGCTCTGCACCTGCTTTTCCAGCAGGGCCGGGATGGTGTCGCTTTCGGCCTTTTCATGGCCGAGGCAGTTGAAGAGGACCGGCGTTTCCATCTCGCCGAAGTGCTCGGCCTCAAAGCGCTTTGCCAGCGCATCCCCTGCGGGGTGCATCAGGCGGGTGTGGAAGGGGCCGCTGACCTTCAGGGGGATGCAGCGGCGGGCACCGGCGGCTTTCGCCAGCTCGGCGGCCTTTTCTACTGCGGCCTTCTCGCCGCCGATGACCAGCTGGCCCGGGCAGTTGTAATTGCAGATCTGCACGCAGCCCAGAGCGGAGGCCTCCTCGCAGCACTTTGCCAGTGCGTCGCGGTCGAGGTTCATCACGGCGGTCATGCCGCACTCGATGCCCTTGGCCGCGTCAGCCATGGCCTTGCCGCGGAATGCGGCCAGCTCCACCGCCTGCTTTGCGGTAAAGACCCCGGCTGCTTCCAGCGCGGAGTATTCGCCCAGCGACAGACCGGCCAGATCGTCGGCCTTCACACCGTTTTCCTTCAGGACAGCCGTGACACCGGCGGCAAAGGCCACCATGCAGGGCTGGGTGTACTGGGTCAGATTCAAAACGCCCTCCGGGTCGTCGAAGCAGACGCTCCGCAGATCAAAATCGAGGTCTGCGGCGTCGAACGCCTCCCGGAATGCGGGGTATCTCTCGTAAAGGTCTTTGCCCATGCCGGGGTGCTGAGAACCTTGGCCGGCATACAGAATGGCAAGCTTCATTGGTGTTTCCTCCAATCGTCCATCAGTTCCTCCATCAGCTCCCGGACGCTCCGCATCCGGTCGAGACGGCTCACATTGGCTCCGCAGAAGAAGAGTCCCTCTTCCACGTTGCCCTTCACGGCCTCGATGAGGGCGTGGGTAATGCAGTAGGGCACCTTGGCCGGCTCGCAGGCTTTCAGGCAGCGGGCACAGTGCTTCGGCGGGAAGCGGAGTCCCTGCTCGAGCTTCTGCACCAGCGGGGTCGCCAGCGCACGGCCCGGCATCCCCACAGGGCTGTGGATGATGCGGACGTCCTCCGGCTTTGCGGCCAGCAGGACGTCTTTGTAGGTCTGGCTGGCGTCGCACTCATAGGTGGGGATGAACCGGGTGGCGAGCTGTGCGCCCGCAGCACCCATCTTTGCATAGTGGGCGATGTCCTCGCCCGTGTAGATGCCGCCGGCCACAAAGACCGGGATGGCGTGGCCGAACTGCTCCTCGAAAGGCTTTACCTCAGCCAGGACTTCGGGCAGGATCTCGTCGAGGGTCTGGCATTTCCCGGCCAGAAGCTCCTCCTCCGAAAAGCCCAGATGTCCGCCCGCCTTGCAGCCCTCGATGACCACGAAGTCGGCAGTGCGGCCAAACGCCTTGGCCCACCGGCGGAGGATGAGCTTTGCCGCACGGCCGCTGGACACGATGGGGGCCAGCGCCACGTCGGCACGTTTCACGAGCCCGGGCAGCTCCAGCGGGAGGCCCGCACCCGATACGATGGCGTCCACCCCCGCCTCCACGGCGGTGCGGACGGCGTCGGCGTAGTTCTGGGTGGCGACCATCGCGTTGATGGCCACCAGACCTGCGCCGCCTGCGATCTCTTTCGCTTTTTCGATCTCTTTTTTCAGGGCGCGGAGGTTGGCAGCGGCGGGGTCACGGGCAAAGTCCGGCTCCCGGTAGCCTGCATCGGCCGTGGAGATGCAGCCCATGCCGCCGCAGGCTGCGACGGCACCGGCCAGCCCGCCGAGGGAGACGCCGACGCCCATGCCGCCCTGTAAGATGGGCACAGCCAGCGGCTTTCCTGCGAGGGTCAGCATAATTCGCCCAGCGATTTCATCCGCTGCCTCCCGCTCTCCCACAGCTCGTCGAGGATGTCGGCCACAGGGCGCACCTCGTGGAGCATACCGGCCACCTGACCGGCCATCAGGCTGCCGGTGGCGGTGTCGCCCTCAAAGACGGCGCGCCGCAGGCTGCCCAGCGTGTATTTTTCCAGCTCCATCTTGTCAGCACCGGCCTTTTCCTGCCGGACGTACTCGCGGCTCATCCGGTTTTTCAGGACGCGGACGGGAGTGCCGCCGATGCGGCCGGTAACGATGGTGTCACTGTCCTTGGCCCGCAGGAGCGCGGCCTTGTAGTTCTCATGGACGGGGCACTCCTCGCTGACCAGCAGACAGGTGCCCACCTGCACGCCGCAGGCTCCCAGCGCAAAGGCTGCGGCCAGCTGACGGCCATCGGCGATGCCGCCTGCCGCGATGACAGGGACATCCACCGCGTCCACCACCTGCGGCACCAGTGCCATGGTGGTCATCTCACCCACATGGCCGCCGCTCTCGGTGCCCTCTGCGATGACGGCATCCACGCCCAGCGGGACGAGGTGCTTGGCCAGAACGGCCGCTGCCACCACGGGGATGACCTTGATGCCGGCTTCCTTCCACATGGAGATGTACTTGCCGGGGTTGCCTGCGCCGGTGGTGACGACCTTGACGCCCTCCTCCACGACGATCTTCGCAAACTCGTCGGCCTGCGGATGCATCAGCATGATGTTGACGCCGAACGGTTTATCGGTGAGCGCCTTGCAGCGGCGGATGTTCTCTCGCAGGGTCTCGACGTTCATGCCGCCTGCGCCGATGAGGCCCAGTGCACCGGCGTTGGAGCAGGCGGCGGCGAACTCGCCGGTGGCGATGTTGGCCATGCCGCCCTGAATGATGGGGTATTTCGTGCCTAATATCTCGTTGAGTAATTTCATATTGTTTTCCTTCGTCCAACCTCTCCGTAAAGGCTCTCCCTTTGGGAGAGCTGGCGCGCAGCGCCTGAGAGGGCAAGCCCATTTTCCGAGAGCCGCTACGCAGCGATAAGCAGGCCCTTCGTTAGAGCGATACTATCGCTGCGCCCGCGCTTTTCTCTAAGCGTCCTCGCCCTCTCCGTCACCTTCGGTGACACCTCTCCCAAAGGGAGAGGCAAACGCCTTACCGCAACTTACCCTTTATACGTCACCAGCATCCCGCCCCATGTCAGGCCGCCGCCGAAGCCGATGCAGGACACCTTCTGTCCGGCCTTGAGCAGCCCGGCCTCGGCCATCTCGTTGAGGGCCACCGGGATACTGGCCGCACTGGTGTTGCCGTGGCGATCCATGTTCTTGTAAAATTTTGCGGCGTCGGCGTGGAGCGCTTTCACACAGTGGTCGATGATGCGGCTGTTGGCCTGATGACAGACCACCCAGTCCACCTCGTCCAGCGTCAGCTGCGTCTCCTCCAATACCTTGTGCAGGCAGCGGGGCAGTGCGTCCACCGCGAAGCGGAAGACGGCCCTGCCGTCCATGCTGATGGGGGCCGAGCCGGTGCGGCAGGGGCCGCCTGCGTGGATGGCCTCGTCGCCCCGTGCTCCCAGCGTGATGGCAAAGGGTGCGTCGCACCGTTCAAAGATCGCTGCGCCCGCTCCGTCGCCGAAGAGGACGCAGGTAGAGCGATCGGTCTGATCCATCAGGCGGGACAGCGCCTCACAGCCCACCACGAGGGCATACCGCCCGCCCAGCGTCGCCAGCAGGCCGCGGGCCACGGCGGTGCCGTAGATGAAGCCCGAGCAGGCTGCATTGACGTCCAGTGCGGGGCGGTCCTCCGGCAGGCCGAGGGCACGCTGCACCTGACAGGCCACGCTGGGGGTCGCGTCGGGGGCCGAAAGGGTGGCACAGACACAGCAGGCGATGTCCTGCGGCCCGAGGCCGCTGCGCTCCAGCGCCTGCTTTGCCGCTGCGATGGCCAGTGTGGCGGCAGATTCTTCCTCTGTGCACCAGTGGCGGGCGCGGATGCCGGTGCGGGTGGTGATCCACTCGTCGCTGGTGTCCACGGTGCGGCTCAGCTCTTCATTTGTGACCGTGCGGCCGGGCAAGGCCCCGCCTGTGGCGATCAACTGCAAACCGTTCATGCTCGTTTCGCTTCTCCGATCTGACGAAATTTTTTGTACCGCTGGTCGGCCAGTGCCTTGCCGCTCATCTTGCAGAGGGCGGTGAGGTGGTCTTTCAGGGCCGTGTCCAGCGCGGCAAAGAGGGCCGCGTGGCTGCGCTGTGCGCCGCCCACCGGCTCGGGGATGATCTCCTCCACGATGCCGTCCTTATAGAGGTCCTGCGCGGTCAGCTTCATGATCTCGCAGGCCTCGCCGCTGCGGGAGGCGTCTTTCCAGAGGATGCTGGCGAAGCCCTCGGGGCTGAGCACCGAGTAGACAGCATTTTCCAGCATGAGGATGTGGTTCGCCACACCCAGCGCCAGTGCGCCGCCGGAGGAGCCTTCGCCCGTGACGACGGCGATGACCGGGACGGTCAGGCCGCTCATCTCCATGAGATTGCGGGCGATGGCCTCGCCCTGTCCCCGCTCTTCCGCCTCCTTGCCGGGGTATGCGCCCGGCGTGTCGATGAAGGTGATGATGGGGCGGCCGAACTTTTCGGCCTGCTTCATGAGGCGGAGGGCCTTGCGGTAGCCCTCCGGCCCCGGCATACCGAAGTTGCAGGCCATGTTCTCCTCCAGCGTGGAGCCTTTGCGGTGGCCGATGACGGTCACGGGCATCCCGTGGAAGCGGGCGATGCCGCCCAGAATGGCCCTGTCCTCCCGGCACTGACGGTCGCCGCACTGCTCAAAGAAGTCGGTGAACAGAGCGTTGATGGTCTCATCGATGTGGGGGCGCTCGGGATGGCGGGCCAGAAAGACCCGATCCTCGGCGGTCAGCGGGCCGCAGCAGCGGAGGATCTCATCCTCCTCCACGGCCAGCTCGGCCAGCTCAGAGGCGTGGGCCGTGATGGCGGCCATCTGGCTGTCCTCGTCCTGTGCGCCGCCCCGCAGGGCGGCGATCTGGGCGTCCAAAGGAGCAAGCTGCTCCAGAAGTTCTTTTATCATTCCGTTTTCCTCCCGCCTGCATGGAGCTGCAGCAGCTGGATGAGGGTGGCGCGAAGCTCGCTGCGGGGCACGACCTTGTCCACAAAGCCGTGTTCCAGCTGGAACTCGCTGCGCTGGAAGCCCTCGGGCAGGCGCTCGCCGATGGTCTGCTCGATGACGCGGGGACCGGCGAAGCCGATGAGTGCCCCCGGCTCGGCCAGCATGATGTCGCCAAGGCTGGCGAAGCTGGCGGTGACGCCGCCGGTGGTGGGGTGGGTCAGCACGCTGATGTACAGCCCGCCCTTGGCCGAAAAGCGCTCGATGGCGGCGCTGGTCTTGGCCATCTGCATGAGGCTGAAGATGCCCTCCTGCATCCGGGCGCCGCCGCTGGCCGAGAAGATGACCAGCGGAAGCTTTTTGGCAGCGGCATATTCGATGGCGCGGGTGACGCGCTCACCCACAGCCGTGCTCATGCTGCCCATGAAAAAGCGGCTGTCCAGCACTGCGGCCACCACGGCCACGCCGCCGATGCGGCCCACAGCTGTGACAGCAGCCTCACTGAGGCCTGTCTTCTGGGTCTGGGCGGCGAGTTTGTCGGTGTAGCCGGGGAAGCCCAGCACATCCTGCGGGGCAAGCTCTTCGTCCAGCTCCCGGAAGCTGCCGCTGTCCAGCACGAGGCTCAGGCGGTAGTACGCGCCGATGGGCTGGTGATTGCCGCAGTTGGGGCAGACGAAGAGGCTCTTGGCCCAGATCTGGCGGGTGGCACGGCGTCCGCACTGCTTGCACTCCACAAACTGTGGCTCATGCCACGCCACACCGGCGTCCCGCCGGGCTTTGAGCTGGAAGGTGCGCTCCCGCATCCGGCCCGGGAGCAGGTCTCTGATGTCGTTCATCGTTATGCCTCAGCGTGTGCAGTCAGGTAGTTGAAGATGTCGCCGACGGTCTTCATGTTGGCCAGCTCCTCGTCGGGGATGGAGACGCCGAAGGCATCCTCCAGAGCCATGTTCAGCTCCACAGCGTCGAGGCTGTCGGCCTCGAGGTCCTCGGTCAGGCTGGCCTCCATCGTGACCTTCTCCTCCTCGCAGTTCAGGGTGTCAACGACGATCTTCTTCATATCCTCAAAAGTCATGGTAAGCTTCTCCTTTTATCTTGTATGTGTTGTGATATTGTGTCTGATACGGACGAATCATCTCAGGCTGTTTAGTTAAATGTTTTGAGCGATTCGATAAGGTCATTATACTCGTCCACCCGGGATTGTCAATAGTTTTATCTAAAAAGTTTTAGCTTTCACGGTTCTTTCACAGGTTTTTACGCAACTTATACACCATATAAGTTGCGTAAATCGGAGTGAAAACAGAAAAAATTCCCCCAAGCAACCGCTCAGGGGGATCTTTGCATTTCTTATACCGTGATCTCGATCTGATTTCCTTCCACCGCGAGGACACAGCTTTCATAATATCCGTCGCCGGTGGTGCGGGGGCCGCTGAGGACCTCGTAGCCGTCCGCCTTGAGGCGTGCTGTCAATTCCTCCACCTTCTCTCGGCTTCCGACGCTGAACGCGATATGTGCGTAGCCGGTGCGGACGGCAGGCTTGGGCAGGTCGGACATACCGGGCTTATTCATCAGCTCGAGGCGTGCGCCCTCCCCGAAGGTAAGGAAGTAGGAGCGGAAGTCCGTCCGCGGGTTGTGGTAGCCCTCGTTCGGCACAGCGTCGAGATAGCGGACGAAGAAGTCCTTTGCTGCCTCGAGGTCGTTGACGTACAACGCAGCGTGTTCGATTTTCATTGTGTCACCTTTCTATGTTTTACCAGATAGTATCCGATGCCGATGACATCCGCCAGCGCCCAGCCGATGGGGACGCTGAGCCAGATGCCGGTGACGCCCAGCGGGGTGGCCGACAGCAGGTAAGCCAGCGCAACGCGGGTGCCCAGAGAGGCGATGGTCAGCACCACCGACATCCCCGGCTGGTTGACGGCGCGGTAGTAGCCGTAGAGCAGGAAGAGGAGGCCGATGCCGATGTAGCACGCGCCCTCGATGTGCAGATAGTGGACACCGGCGGCGATGATGTCCGCCTGCGAGGGGGCGATGAAGATGCCCATGAGGGGGGCGGCAAAGAGACAGACCATCACGCTGATAAAGATGCAGAAGAGCGCCGAAGTCAGCCCTGCGCTGCGGATGCCCCTGCGGATGCGGTCGGTCTGGCCTGCGCCGTAGTTCTGGGCCACATAGGTGGAGAAGGCATTGCCGAAATCCTGCACCGGCATATAGGCGAAGGAGTCGATCTTCACCGCCGCTGCGAAGGCCGCCATGATGACCGTGCCGAAGCTGTTCACGAGGCCCTGCACCATCAGGATGCCGAAGTTCATGATGGACTGCTGGACGCTGGTCATGACCGAAAGGTTCAGGATGGCCGCAAGGTTCTGCTTATCCCAGCGGCAGTCCTCCCGACGAGGGCAAAGCTCCGGGAATTTTTTCAGGGTATAGACGCCGATGCCGACGCCCGATACGAACTGTGAAAATACCGTCGCGCCTGCCGCTCCTTTGATGCCCCAGCCGAGGACGATGACGCAGAACAGGTCGAGGAAGACGTTCAGGATGGCCGACACGGCCAGAAAGACCAGCGGCACCACCGAGTTGCCGATGGCGCGGAGAAGGTTTGCAAAGTAGTTGTAGAGGAAGGTGGCCGTGATGCCGAGGAAGATGATGAGGAGGTAGTCCTTCATCAGAGGCTTCAGCTCTTCGGGCACCCGCAGCACCCAGAGGATACCGTCCAGCCCCAGATAGACCAGCAGGTTCAGCACCAGCGCGATCCCCGCGATGAGGACGAAGGACTGGAACACGCTCCGGCGCATTTTTTCGGATTCGCCGCTGCCATACTGCATCGAGATGGCCGCGCCGCTACCCATGCACAGGCCCAGCAAAATCGAGGTGAGGAAGGTCATGAGGGTGTAGGACGAGCCGACCGCCGCCAGCGCGTCGGCGCCGAGGAAGCGCCCCACCACCCATGTGTCGGCGATGTTGTACATCTGCTGCAGCAGGTTGCCGAACATGAGAGGCAGGGCAAAGAGCAGGATGCTGCTGGTGATGGGGCCTGAGGTCAATGTACGCTGCATGGGACAAATTCTCCTTATTTACAGTTCAACAGAATTTCATACGGTATTCTTTGGGGGTACAGTGTTTGATCTCCCGGAATATCTTGATAAAGTAGCTGCTGTCTGTAAAGCCGCACTCCGCGCCGATCTCGCCGGTCTTGAGCCGGGTGGAGCGAAGCAGCTCGGCGGCTTTTTCCACCCGGTACTGCTTGACGTACTGGATGGGCGTGATGCCCAGCATCTGCCGGAAGCTGCGCAGACAGGCGCTCTCACTGAGGGCCACGCTGTCCGCGATGAGCTGGACGGTAAGCTCCTCGGAATAGTGCTCCTCCACGAACCGAAGCATCTGCTTCATCCGCTCAGAGGCGATCTGCTCCTGCTGGGACACCTTCGTCCGCCCGCCCACGCACTGGGTGCTCAGCAGCCGCAGAGCCAGCGAAAGATGGTAGCGCACCCGGTTCTCGTAGTCGAAGGGTTCGTCGGACACTTCCTTCCAGCTGTCGTGCAGGCAGCCCAGCACCTGTCGCTGCCACGGCACCGACTCGTCCAGCAGAAAGAAGGCCGGGGCGTCGGGCTGGGTCATGGGGCGGATGAGCTTCTGCCAGAAGATGGTATCCATGCCCCCCGTGAGCCGCGGGTGGAACACTCCCGAGTGGAGCAGGGCCGTGCCCTCCGATGCCTGTTCCACCGCGTGGAGGGCCCCCGAGTTGATAAAGACGCCCTGCCCGGTCTGCAAGGTCAGGCGGGTCTTGTTTACGTCCACATGGAGGGGGCCTTTCATGCAGAGCACATATTCAAATTCCTCGTGCCAGTGCCACGCCACCGAGTAGCTGGACAGATCTTCGGCGTAGCAGGCGATGGGAAACAGGGCGCTGCCGTGCTGCGCCAGCTCCCGGCCCCTCTCGCTGTCCACAATAACATCGTGGCAGATGTTTAGTGCCATATTCGCCAATTCCTTTCCCCAAGGCATTGAAGTTTTTTTGTCAAAGCCGATTTTGTTGTACAAAAAATCTGCTTTTGTTCTATCTTATCCGCTGGTTTCGTGGTATTATTTCATCGGAGCGGATAAGCTCAGTATAGCACCGTTCCCGGGCGGTTACAACCCCTGACGCCGGTTCTTTTCCGCGCGGGGTGACCGCTCCCCATGCAGCGGCCGCGATGTCCGATCTGCACCACGACCCGCAAAAACATATCAGTTACGGAGGTATTTATTATGCTTCGCATCGAATATTTTGATAAAAACCGCTTTATGAAACAGGTCGCCGCAAGCCGCGGCAGCATCATCCTCCATCTGGACAATGGCACCACCTGCGACCTCAAGAAGGACCGTGAGGCGTCCGCCATCTTCCAGACCATGGACGCCCCCAAGAAGGGCTTCAGCATCAGCGTCAGCGACCCCGCTGATGTCACCGGCTTCCTGCGCTATATGCTCGAGGCTGGCCGCGCCTGCTAAACAGTCATCTACTATTCTTCATTATTCATCATCACAGCAAAACGGGACGGCCCGCTCTGGCATTTTGTCAGAGCGGGCCGTCCCGTTTTGTCCTATTTTGATGTCACAGGATGCACCGGCTGATGGCGCGGGCCACGGCCAGAAGCTCCTCCTGCCCGATGAAGCCGAACTTCATCTCGTGCTCGTCGGCGTAGCAGACCGTCAGCTCCGAGGTCTGCAGCGGGTCGCCGAAGCCGGCGGTCTGGATGCCGAAGTGGACGATCTTCCGGTAGGGCAGGACGAAGATCTCCTGCCGGGTGCCGGTGACGCCCTGCATATCTACGATAAAGATGCGGTGGCTCGTGAAAACGGCCTGATCGCGCACCGTCTTGTATGCGCCCACGATGCTCTCGCCGTCCAGCAGGAGCGCCTGCACATTCTTGCAGATCTCCTTCTCCTTGATGCGCATAAGGTTCTGCATCGGCTTTTCCCGAAATTCCATACAGCGTCTCCCCTTCCTTTATCCTTTATAATAAGGTATTCTGGGCTAAGTATAGCATTTCTACCCTTCCGCTTCAAGTCGTTCTCGCCTTTTGGGCCGGGTTGTGCTATACTGAGAGCTGATGTATGCAACCGTTCCGTCATCGCTGGCGTACCGAAGGTTTGACGGAGAGGTTATTCCTTCAAACAAGAAAGAGGTTAAACATGGAGATCATCGTTCATCAGGCCATTCTCCACGTTCTGGACACCACGCTGGACGCACCTGTCCTCAGCGGCAGCTGCATGGAGATGACCGCCGAAAAGACAGCCTATTTACAGTACCACATCGAAAAACTGCTGGCCAGCGATGACATCCGCCAGTGCCGCCCCCTGCCGGACTCGGCTTTCCGGTACGAGCTGGAGCAGAACAAGGACTTTATCGACCTGTCCTGCCGCATCGCGGGCGTCCTGTTCGACTATATGCACGCCCACACCACCATCCCCGGGGCCGACCTCGCCGTGGTGGACTTCACCCGGGACGGTCAGCCGTGGCTCGCCGTCCTCAAACTGAACTACAAAAACGGCTACACCCACTACACCGAGAGCGTGGACGGTGCGCCTGTCAACTCCATCATCCAGCAGCGGGCCTGCCTGCCCACCCAGAGCGGCAAGGTGGAGGAGGGCGCACTGGTGGACCTGACCGACTACTCCATGAAGCTGCTGGAAAAGAAATTCGACATCGACGGCCACAAGGAGTTCTATCTCTCTACCGTCGTTTTCCAGTACACCACCGCCGAGCCGGAGAAGAAAAAGCTACAGGCCATTCAGGACGCCGCCGTGCAGGCCGTACAGGAAAACTATCAGGACGAGCCTCATGTCGAGGCGCAGGTGGCCATGCTCATCGCCAATCAGGCCGCCGACAACGACAACAAGGTGACGGTGGAGCAGGTGCGCCAGCAGCTGGCCGAGGAATACCCGCTGGCCGCCGTCCCCTTCGACGACTATGTGGAAAAGAGCGACATCCTCGAGCCGGCGCAGGCTCAGCAGCCCGTCACCGTCTCGCCCTCCCGCATCCGCCGGATGGAGAGCCGCAGCATCCACACCGCCAGCGGCATCGAGGTGAAGATCCCCACCGAGATCCTCTCCGAGGATTCGGCGGTGGAGTTCCTCCACGCCGAGGACGGCAGCATCTCCCTGCTCATCAAGAACGTCATCCTGTAACAGAAAGGAGTCTCCCTCATGGACCTCGCCCTTATCACCGCCCAGCAGGTGGCGGAGCTTTTCATCCTCATGGGGCTGGGTGCCCTCGGTGCCAAGACCGGCCTGCTGCGCCCCGAAGGCAAGCAGACCCTCTCGAATCTGCTGGTCAACCTCGTCGTGCCCGCTATGATCATCAACTCCTACCGGATGGATTTCAGCCCCGAGATCCTCCGCAATCTTCTGGCTGCCTTCGCCCTGAGCACCCTGTCCAGCCTGCTGGGCCTTGTCATCACCCTGCTGTTCACGGCCCGCAGCAAGGACAGCCGGACCCCCATCTTCCGGTTTGCCTGCGTCTTCTCCAATGCAGGCTACATGGGCCTTCCCCTCATCTCGGCGTTATTTGGTCCCGAGGGCCTGCTTTACGCCAGCGCCTACTTTACCATCTTCAATCTTCTGCTCTGGACGCTGGGCTACAGCATCGTCAGCGGCAGCTCTGACCCCAAAAAGGTGGCCGGAAGTCTGCTGCGCTGCCCTGCCATCTACGCCATCGTCGTGGGCCTTGTCCTCTACCTCTTCCAGATCCCGCTGCCCACTCTCATCACCCAGCCGATGGAGCTTCTGGGCAACATGAACACCCCCCTCTCCATGCTCATCACCGGAATGCTCATCGCCTCGGGCGACCTGCGCCGCATCCTCACCGACAAGCACATCTGGGAGCTTACCGTCGTCCGGATGTTCTTTATCCCGGTGCTGACCATCGCGGCCTTTGCCGCGCTGGGCCTCTTCCGCTACGGCATGGCCACGCAGGTGGTGCTGCTGCTGGAATGCTGCCCCGCCGCCTCCATCACCTCGGTGTTCGCCGTCCAGTTCCGCCACGATGAGCAGTTCGCCGCCGGCAGCGTCGTCCTGACCACCCTGCTGAGCATCCTGTTCCTGCCGCTGTGTGCGCTCGCACTTACGATGTTCTGATACCCTCTCAGGCGCTTCGCGCCAGATTCCCCTTTTTGTCGCTTGCGCGACATCCTCCCCCGGCCGGGGGAAGTCTTTCCTCAAAGGAGTAAAAACCATGTCCGATATTACCGTCCGCAACGCCGCCTTAGCCGATGCGCCCCGCATTCTGGAGATTTATGCCTACTACGTCGAGCACACGGTCATCACCTTCGAGTACGATGTGCCGTCGCTGGCCGAGTTCGAGGGTCGGATGCGGGACATCATGCAGAAGTACCCCTACCTCGTCATCGAGCGGGACGGCCGCATCGAGGGCTACGCTTACGCCCACGCTTTCGTGGGCCGCGCGGCCTACGACTGGGCCGCTGAGCTGACCATCTACCTCGACCACGATGCCCGGCACGGCAGACTGGGACGTACCCTCTACGAGGCGCTGGCTGACCGGCTCAAGGGGATGGGCATCCTGAACCTCTACGCCCGCATCGGCTACCCGCAGAAAGAGGACGAATACCTCACAAAAAACAGTGCCCAGTTCCACGCCCATCTTGGCTTCACCCTCGCGGGCACCTTCCACAACTGCGGCTACAAGTTCGGCCGCTGGTACGATATGGTCTGTATGGAGAAGATCATCGGCGAGCACAAGCCCGACCAGCCGGATGTCGTACCGTATCCGTATTGACCCCAAACCAAAAAGCAGGTGCATCCAATCGGGTGCACCTGCTTTTTGCGTTATTCGTTCTTCAGCTGCTCCTTATGGTATTGCAGCGTATACAGCTGATAATACCGGCCATGGGCGGCGAGAAGCTGTTGATGGGTGCCCTGTTCGAGTATTTTGCCGTGAGACAGGACGATGATATTGTCCGCGTGCTGGATGGTGGAGAGGCGGTGGGCCACGATGAGCATGGTGCCCACGCTCCGCATCTTTTCGAGGGAGTCCTGAATGAGCAGCTCCGTCTCGGTGTCGATGTTGGCGGTGGCCTCGTCCAGTATCATAACGCTGGGCTTATGGAGGATGGTGCGGGCAAAGCTGAGCAGCTGGCGCTGGCCCGCCGAGAAGTTGTTGCCCCGCTCCCGCACCTCCTCGTCAAGGCCGTGCTCCAGCTTGTCGATGAAGTGGTCAGCGTTGACGTACCGGCAGACCTTCATGATCTCGTCGTCGGAGATATTCTCTTCCCGTAGGACGATGTTGCTGCGGATGGTGCCCGAGAAGAGGAATACATCCTGCAGCATCTGGCCGAAGTGGCGGCGGAGGGAGGAAATTTTTATCTTCCGGATGTCGATGCCGTCGATCAAAATTTCGCCCTTCTGGAACTCGTAATTGCGGCAGATGAGGGAGAGGATGGTGCTCTTTCCCGAGCCGGTAGAGCCGACGAAGGCCACCGTCTGGCGCGGCTCGACATGGAAGGAGACGCCCTGCAGCACCCACTCGCCGGGGACGTAGCTGAACCAGACGTCGCGGAACTCGATGTCCCCCTTCACCTCGTCCAGTTCGATGGCATCGGGGGCGTCGGTCATCTGGGGCTGGATGTCCATGATGGAAAAAACCTTCTCCGAGGACGCCAGCGCCGACTGCAGCCAGTTGAACTGCTCGGCGAGGTTCTGGATGGGGGTGAAGAACTTGGAGATGTACATATAAAAGGTGACGATGGTGCCGCTGGAAATGGTCTGCCCGAGGAAAGAAACATGGTCCAGATGGCCCATGCCGCCCAGATAGAACAGGCAGAGGATGGAGCTGATGTACAGCATATACACCAGCGGGCGGAAGACGCCGAAGACGAAGATCTGCTCCTGCGTGGCCTTGGCGAGGGTCTGGCTCTTCTGGCGGAACTCCTCCATCTTCTCGTCCTCACGGCCAAAGATCTGGGTGACCTTGATGCCCGAGAGGTTCTCGGAAAGATAGGTATTGATGTCGGTGGTGGCGTCCTTCACCTTGCGGTAGGCACGGCGGGAGAACTTGCGGAAGATGACCGTGAAGAGGAGGATGAAGGGCACGAAGCAGAGCACCATCAGGGTCAGGGCGTAGTTCAGACAGAGCATCGCCGCCAGAATGCCCAAAATGACGAAGGCGTTCTTGGTCAGGTTGACCAAGAGGTTGGTGAACATCATGGAGATGGCGTTGGTGTCGTTGGTCACACGAGTGACCAGCTTGCCCACCGGGATGTCGTTCAGCTGGCCATGGGAAAGGGATTCGATGTGGGTAAAGAGGTCTTCGCGCAGGTCGGAGATGATGCGCTGGCCCACCCGTTGCAGGATGACCGCCTGCAAATAGGTGCTGCCCATCGAAAAGACCAGCACGCCCCCATAGACGGCCACGCTGACGTAGAGGCTCCGGAGTGCGAAATCGCCCCCCACAAGCTCTTCGATATAGCCCACGATGAGGGGCGAGGCGATGTCATAGGCGATGGAGAAGAGGACGAGAAAGCCCACCACGATGAACTGGTTCCGGTAGGGCTTGGCGTAGCCGAAGAGGCGGCGTAAAATCTCGCCGTCGGCCATGCTGCGCTCGAAGCCCATGGAGGTCTTCTTATCCTTGACGCAGGCGTAGGCGATGAGCAGCAGCACCGACACGGTGCCGATGACGCCCCCCACCAGAAGAAGCGGATTCAGACTCATCATGCGTTGCCACCTCCCACTTCGTCCTCGAGCTTCTGCAGATCGACCATCCTGCGGTACTCCGGGCAGGAGGCATAGAGCTGGTCGTGGGGGCCGACGGCCTCCACTCTGCCGTCCTCGAGAAAGACGATCTTGTCCAGTCCTTCCACCGTCGAAATGCGGTGAGCGATGAGCAGGGTGGTCTTTCCGGCCCGGCTCTTTTTCAGGTTGTCCAGAATGATCTTCTCCGTCCGGGTGTCCACCGCAGAGACGGAGTCATCGAGGATCAGGATGGGCGCGTCCTTCAGCAGAGCACGGGCGATGGAGATGCGTTGCTTCTGGCCGCCCGAGACGGTGACGCCGCGCTCGCCGAGAACGGTCTCATAGCCGTCCTTAAAATCCACGATGTTGTCCCGGACATCAGCGAGACGGGCCGCCCGCTCGATGTCCTCCGGGGAGGCTTCGTCCACGCCGAAGGCGATGTTGTGGGCGATGGTGTCCGAGAAGAGGAAGTTGTCCTGCGGGACATAGGCGCAGGCCTGCCGCACCGAGCGGATGGAAACGCGGTTGACGTCCTTTCCATCCACGAAGAGGGTGCCGTCGGGCACATTGTAGGTGCGGAGAAGCAGATCCACCAGCGCCGTCTTGCCTGCGCCGGTCTTGCCCACGATGCCCACGCTCTCGCCGGGGGCGACGGTGAAGGAGATGTCCTTCAGCACATCGAACTCACCATCGGGGTAGCGGAAGGTCAGGCCGCGGAACTCGATGCCTCCCTTGGGGGATTCGAGGTCGGGCACACCGTCCCGGTCGGCCACATCAATGGGGGCGTCCAGCAGCTCGGTGATACGGTTGAGGGAGGCCTTGCCGCGGGAGGTCTTCTCGATGAGCATCGAGATGGCCATAATGGGCCAGACAATGGCCTCGAAGTAACCGATGTACTCCACCAGCTGGCCCGCGTTGAAATCGCCCTTGTAGACGAGGAAGCCGCCGTAGCCAAGGATGACGCAGACCACCGACTCCACGAAGAACGTCACCAATACTTCAAGTAACACCGAGATGCGGGTATACTCCACGTTGACTTCTTCGTTTTCTTTGTTGAGCTTCCGGAAGGCGATCAGCTCTTTCAGCTCCTTGACGAAGGCCTTGATGACCGCAATGCCGGAGAAATTCTCCTGCGCAAAGTCGGACAGAGCCGAGAAAGCCTGCTGGCGCTTCTCCCACGTTCTGGTCATGGTCTTGCCCATTACCGTTCCGATAGCGAACATAAACGCCGCCGGGATGAGGGCCAGCAGGGTCAGGCGGGTGTCCATCCGCCACATTTTATAAAGGGCCAGCAGGCCCAGCACCAGCGCGTCGAAAAACATCAGGATGCCATCGCCGAAGCACTCCTGAATGGTGTCGAGGTCGTTGGTGTAGAGGCTCATGAGGTTGCCGACCTTATTCACCTGATAATACTGCTGCGACAGGCGGCGGCTGTGGTCGAACATCCGCTCCCGCAGGTCGGCCTGCACCCGGATGCTGGTGCCGAAAAAGCAGATGCGCCACAGAAAGCGCCCCACCACCATGAACAGCACGATCCAGATCATGGGCAGGCAGATATGCTGGAAGAGCACCTCTCGGGTAAAGGGCATCGTCTCGCCCTTCACCACCACCTGCCCGAGGTTGACGCCGTTGATGACCAGCCGGTAGAGCTGGGGCACCAGCAGCTGGATATAATCCACCATCAGCAGCGACAGGATGCCCAGCAGCAGCGTGGGCGCATGGCGCAGGTAATAGCGGTTGATGTACTTGCCGAAGATCACTGTTTTTCCCTCCTTTTCCCAGAGCACAGAGGCGAGCCGACGCCCGCGGGCAGAACTCCCGCAGGCGGTCAACCCGCCTCTGTTTGTTGCACGACAGCCCCAGTATACGGCCCGGGACACAGAGTTGTCAACATCTGCTGCCGGAAATGTTGAAAAAAGCCATCGTCGTGCATCACTGCACAAACGATGGCTTCATGTTGGAGCGGCCGACGAGGCTCGAACTCGCTACCTCCACCTTGGCAAGGTGGCGCTC